>OHMN01000520.1_pt1 | contig 36030 bp, 37 predicted proteins | sample 1569361 | NCBI WGS metagenome assembly OHMN01 (sample SAMEA3541508, study PRJEB24748) | human gut metagenome | biome: human gut; feature: human-associated habitat; material: faeces | place: China | collected 2012
TAAAGCAATATGAACTGTTTCTGGATTCGTTTCAGTTCGCCTGTAAAAATTACAAAGGCAGTACCAAAGATGCGGACATTGCCAAAGTAATGGGATTTGAATCGAAAGATGAATATAATGAGATTATGTTTCTCAGGGAGATCACACATACTGTCAACGCATTTAATGATATGGCAGATGTTGTAAGGCTCTATTCAAAGAAACCGGAAGCGGCAGAACAAAGGCTTGCAAATCTTTTATCCGAAGTTATGTATGACGATTCTGAATCGGTATAGTAAGATAATCGGAGTTATGATACAATGAGCGCAAGCGAGTCAAGCTGTTTACAGATTTGACGAGCGGCGAATTGGCTTATGGACTTGTCCATAAGATGCCTACACGCAAGAAGCATTTCAGCAGTTCCGATTGTCTGATATCGAAAGGAGACATACGATTATGGCAAAAGGATCTGTTAGAAAAAAAGGAAAAAAATGGTACTATCGTTTCTATGTAGAAGATGCAAGCGGTAAAATGGTTCAGAAAGAATACGCCGGAACCGAAAGTAAAAGTGAGACGGAAAAGCTTCTCCGCAAGGCACTGGAAGACTACGAAGATAAGAAGTTTGTTGCAAAGGCAGATAATCTTACCGTAGGGGAACTTCTGGATATGTGGGCAGAAGAAGAACTGAAAACTGGGACACTCAGCAACGGTACAGTGGAAAATTATCTTGGTGCAATCCGATGTATCAAAAAACACCCGATTGCAGACCGCAAACTGAAAACAGTTACTGCCGAACATTTACAGGCATTTCTTGATCTGCTTACATTCGGTGGTGAGTTTCCAGACGGGAAAGTAAAAAAGGGATACAGCAAAGATTATATCCATTCTTTTTCCGCAGTGTTACAGCAGTCATTCCGTTTTGCAGTATTTCCAAAACAGTTAATCAGTTTCAATCCGATGCAGTATATTAAGCTGAAAAAGCAGGCAGAGGAAGTTGACCTCTTTTCCGATGATGAAGTGGAAGAAGGTACACAGCCGATTTCACATGAGGATTATGAACGGCTTATCCAATATCTGGAAAAGAAAAATCCACCTGCTATTCTTCCGATTCAAATTGCGTATTATGCCGGGCTCCGTATCGGGGAAACCTGTGGTCTTACATGGCAGGACATTAACCTTGAGGAACAATGCCTGACCATAAAACGCAGTATCCGCTACGACGGCATAAAACACAAAAACATTATCGGACCAACGAAACGGAAGAAAGTAAGGATTGTTGATTTTGGCGATACTCTGACTGAAATATTAAAAGCTGCCAGAAAGGAACAACTCAAAAACCGGATGCAGTATGGCGAATTATATCACCGCAATTACTACAAAGAAGTGCATGTGAAAAACAGGGTATATTATGAATACTATCATCTTGACGGAACACAGGAAGTCCCGACAGATTACAAAGAAATCTCCTTTGTCTGCCTGCGACCAGATGGCTCTTTGGAACTGCCGAGTACACTCAGCATTGTATGCAGATCAGTGGCAAAGAAGCTGGAAGGATTTGAAGATTTCCATTTTCACCAGTTGCGTCACACTTATACCAGCAATCTGCTTTCCAATGGAGCTGCACCGAAAGATGTACAGGAACTGTTAGGACACTCTGATGTCAGTACCACAATGAATATTTACGCTCACTCAACAAGAAAAGCAAAACGGGATTCCGCAAGACTTCTTGATAAAGTAGCGAGCAATGCTTAACTAAAAATTTCCCTTATTTCCCTTGCGGATTCCGCATAAGGGCAAAAATAAGGGAAAATACATATCATTTCACTATTTAATGGGCTGAAAAGCCTGTAAAATAAGGAAAGTTCAGGAAATCTCTCCACAAATTCCGATATGTCGATCAAAGGAAATCATGTGTTTTCGGTAGCAACGGATTTGAATAAAAAGATTGTGACTTATACGGATTCAAAAGGAGAAGAACAGACAACTACGTTCTACCTTTATGGAAGTCCGGATGCAGACGCAGCACAGAGTGATGCACAGGTACATACAACACCAGAGGGTGGTGGCAATTCGTGATATTAACAGATAGAAGACAAGCTGGAAAAAGAAAAGAACAATTGTCATATGCGAAGAACCTTGTGAAAGACCGAAAAGGAACAACGCTTGTGGAGACAATGGTCACATTATTTCTTATCAGCATTCTGATGGCAATGGCGGCAAGCGCCTTAAGCTCCGCCTCCAGAATATTTGTCAGGATCCAGAAGACCCAGTATGCACAGTCTGTTTTAGATACAACTATGACGGAACTTCGGACGATCACAAAGGACGCGGCCGGGTATGTAAAATTATATGAAAGAACAACCGCGATGGATGAGCAGTATGGTGGTTCCAAAGGGACGAATACAAAAGGAAATGCAATTGAATTCATGACTCCGGAAGGCTTTGTAGAATTAGTATCTGCCAATGGCTGCCCAGAGACAGAAATCCATATAGGGGATAAAGTCACAGGAACAGCAGATGCAGTTGAGACGGGGCAGTTACTGACCCGGTACTACTTTCGAAACAGTAACACCGGACAATATATCTTTACTCAGAATGGAAAGCCCGTCGCAAGAGCCGTGGCAAATGTGTTCGCAAAAGGTTTTTATATGGGCAATTACGTAGAGGTAGAATATTCGTATCCGGCGAATGTATCGGATGGAAGCAAGATAAGCAGCATTACAGCAAAAGTGACTGTCTATTCGGAGTATGATAAAGCAACAAAAAGTTTAAAAAATGTGATGGCAACCGATACAGAAATTCTGGAATTCCGCAATCCGATCATGGTAAAAGGAAATGCAGATTCCGCTATCACAGCAATTAATGAATAGATTATATTAATAATGGTATGAACGCTTGCACCGAGGCGTTTATATAGATTCTCAAAAGAAAAAAGTAATAAAGGAGACGAGAAAAATGTTTAAGAAATTAAAAGAGAAAAAAGGATTCACATTAGTAGAGCTGATCGTAGTATTAGTAATCCTGGCAATCCTTGCAGCACTGTTGATCCCGGCACTGACAGGATACATTGACAGAGCAAAGAGAAAATCAATTGTAGCAGAGACACGTCAAGTTGTAATGGCAGCACAAACAATGGCAGATGAAGAATATGCAAAATCTGATGATAATGGGGCATCTTCTTCAATTGACTTAGATGAAAATAAGGTACTTAAACTTGCTGAGGTAGATGGTAAAATCAATGATTTGCAAGTAACAGGTGGAAAAGTTGCAACTGTAGTTTACACAGACGGAAAGAAAATTTGCACATATAAGGCTGAACTTGCAGAAAATGATGATTTCTCTGATGGACATTACAATGTTATTGATGCTAAAACTTCAAAATAGCAATAAAGTATAAAACAGTTAGAAAGGCATTTACTCATGACTCAACAACAGCATGAATCAAAAGTTACCCAAATTAAATATCGTTGGATCAAGAGTGTGCTTACAATCTTAATTATTATCCTGCTTGCGATCGTGACAGTGATACCCGGAGCGCTCCGACTTTTACATCGGGCAGACGCTCAAGTGGCTCTGGGGCATGCAAAATCGGTGCGACTGGCGTTCCAGGTAACTGGACAGGAATGCTATAGCAGGGGTGATACTTTTTTCGACGCTTCCCAGGAGGGAGGCGTCGCTGAGAGTATCCGGACAGAAGTGCTTAATTTAAGCAAAGCACCGGGAGATTTCTGGGTGCTTCAGATGGCAGAGGACGGATATACCGTTGAAAAGTTCGTATACCGGGAAGGTGATTACACCGTCTGGTACACATTAGAGCCAAAATCATATACGGTCTACTATGAAGACTATATGGCTGGCAAAGAAGAATAAGACAGATGAGTAGAATAACATGTTAATTGTATTAGAAAGTATTTTATGGGTGATCCGGTTCTTTTTCGGAGCCTGTATCTTTAGTTTTTTGAATGTGGTGATTGACCGCTTGCCAAGAGGAGAGAGTGTGGTAAACGGAAGAAGTCATTGTATCAATTGTGGCAGAGTATTACATGCATGGGAACTGATCCCGTGCGTCAGCTACATCTTCCTGCGCGGACGATGTGCAGGCTGTAAAAGCCGCATTCCGGGAAGAGATTTCTTCGTGGAAGTGATTGGCGGCGCAGCATTTATCGGCTGCGGGATTCATTATGGCTGTGGCAGTTTTGGATTGTTATCAATGCGTGGTACAGTCATGTTGATTTATTTTGGAATACTACTTGTGGCAGCCCTTATTGATTGGGATACCCAGATTATTTATGATAGATTTCACATTTTTATTTTGATATTAGCAATTGCAAATATATGGCTTGTTCCGGAGCATGGGCTTATAGACCGGCTGGTCGGGGCGTTGATCATCTCTGTTCCGATGCTGCTTCTGGCACTTGTGATTCCGGGAGCATTTGGCGGCGGGGATATCAAATTAATGGCGGTCTCCGGAGCATTTCTTGGGACAGGACCAGTAGTGTGCGCTATGTTTTTCGGACTGCTGACAGGAGGCGCTTACGGAGCATTTATGCTAACGAGCAGGAAATTAGGAAAAAAAGATGTATTTGCATTTGGACCATTTCTTGCATTCGGACTGGCGCTGGCGGCATTATATGGAGATCAGATCGTTACATGGTATCTGCATTTTTTATAAAGAGAGTAACTAATAAGAACCCCTTGAAATTTGTGTGGTGGGGTTCTGAACAGTTACTAAAGAGATAAAAATCAAGTATAGATATAATAGAAAGAAAGAGGAAGTTCGCACATGGCACGTTTTAAATACGTCGCAAAGGATATGAGTGGCAAGATTCATAAGGGTACTGTGGAGGCTGCATCCGAGAATGCGCTGACGCAGCAGTTACGGGAAGAGAACCTCTATCTGGTTGAAGCGAAAGATTTAAATGGAGCAAAAAAGCATAAAAAGTTAAAAGCGAAGCAGCTTGCAGCATTTTGCAGGGAATTGTCCACACTTCTGGCATCAGGTGTCACACTTGTAAGGGCGCTCGACATCATTTCCGAGCAGGAAGGAATTAACAAAGACGAGCGGGATATTTATAAGGATGTGTTGCAGGATTTGAAACGCGGTATCAGTCTTTCTGATGCCATGGAATCCAAGGAATGCTTTCCAGATCTGATGATCGGAATGATCCGTTCCGGTGAGGGAAGTGGTAACCTGGATCTGGTGACACAGAGATTATCGATTCAGTATGAGAAGGATTATAAGCTGACCCAGCAGGTGAAGTCAGCCATGACTTATCCATGTATTCTGCTGGTGCTCTGTGTTGTAATTGTGATTTTGATCGTAACCTTTATTCTGCCACAGTTTCAGAGTCTGTTTGATCAGATGGAAAGTCTTCCGATGATTACTAATATTTTAATCGCGGTTTCCAACTTTCTTGTTCAGAAATGGTACATTGCATTATTGATCGTTGCAGTGATCGTTGCACTGATTCGTATTATTGTCGGAATTCCGTCAGTGCGAAGAAGCGTAGACTGGATGAAGGTTCATATGTGGGGCTTTGGTAAGTTGTTCAAAGTTGTTTATACGGCACGTTTTGTCAGAACACTGAGCAGTCTTTACTCCAGTGGTATGCCCCTTGTTTCAGCAGTTGGAGTGGCTGCAAAGACGATTGGAAATGGTTATGTAGAGTCTCAGTTTGACGAGGTTATCACAATGGTCCGTGGAGGGGTGCCGCTTTCACAGGGGCTGCGTGAAGTAGACGGATTGCTAAAAAAACTCTCCAGCACAATTCTGGTCGGAGAAGAAAGCGGACGTCTGGATGTGATGCTGGATTCCATTGCGGAGACATTGGAAGCTGATGCAGAACAGGCTACAAAGCGGATGGTCACGCTTCTGGAGCCAATCTTGATTATATTTATGGCGCTGATCGTCGGATGTATTATGATTGGAGTTATGCTCCCAATCTATCAGTCTTACTCAGCTATCGAAAATGCTTAATTACGAAGGAGGAACTTACAGGTGAGCGATACTGTTATTGTTTTACAGGAAGAATGTATTTTGGCTGCAAGTGGAAAAGCAGGACGAAGACCAAGAATCAGCAGGACAGACATGATCCCGACCGAAGTTCACACAGACCCTTTTGAACAGTGGAAAAGGGCACTTCTTGCATATAAGGCAAAGGAGCATCCAGGTTCTGTAAAGCTTGTGCTTCCATCCAATTATTCATCCACACGAATTTCACAGATTCCGTTTGCAACAGGTAAGCAGCTTACAAAGATGGCAGAACATGTTGTTTCAGAGTCTGCAGCAGAAGGAATTGTAGATTATGGTATTACGTATGCAGATAAAAAGCAGGGCGTGACCGTATGCTGTGCCAGCGTAGAAGAAAACATTTGTAACCGGCTTTTAGCAATGTGTGAGGAGATAAAGCTTCCGGTGCGTGCAATTACTGTGCCGATGGAAGCATATTTAAAGGGATTGTCCCAGTTAAAGACTTATGCCAATAAGACGGCTATCTTCTTGTTCTTTGAGGATTCTGGCGTGACCAGTATCCTGTATAAGAACGGAGTATATCTGTATTCTACAAGAAGCCGTATCTTCAGCGAGCGCGGAACGCTGGATTTTGGGACAGAGATTGTCCGGAACATTTCCGGTATTGTACAGTTTTATGCAACGACAACGTCTGGAATCCCGATTACAGACATTTATTATGCAGGCTGTATGGAGGATGATTTTGAAGTATGCCTCAATGGGATCCATATGATGAATCTTCAGGCAGCTTTGCTTCAGGTGGATGCGGTTTATGAAACCCAGGGAAATCCAGAGGACTGGCTTGTGTGTGCCGGAGCCTTGGTGGATGATAAGACGAAGCAGGTCAATCTCTATCAGAAATGGAAGAAGTCCGGTGGTATGGACAAAGTGGTGGAGAAAGAAAGCTTTGTAAAACATATCGTCCCACCGGTGCTCACATTGGCTGTATGTATGGCGTTATTTGGAGCAGTATCTGTCTGGAATCTGCTTGAGAGTAAGAAGATTGATGACATCAATGACTGGATCAACGACAGCCAGATCCAGCAGCAATATCAAGAGGCAGATGAGGTCATGAAAGAGAGCGAGCGTTTAGTCGAGCAGAAACAGCAGGTGGAGCAGATGAAGCAGAATCTGGCAACTTATCCGGATCTGGATGCAGATATAATAGCCAGAATCGTGGATGTCAGCGGAAGCAACATGAATGTGGAAGTTAAGTCCATGGATGCAGAAACAGGACTTCTTACATTTCATGCGGTGAGCAGTGCAGTCATTGATATTCCGGGATATGTCAATAAACTAACGCAGACAGGATTATTTTCAAGTGTAGATTATAGCGGCTATCAGTATCAGAACGGCGAATACACGCTGGATCTGTCCTGTATACTAAAGGCTATAGATGCAGGAGGTGACAAGGAATGAAGCTGGAAACGGAATTAAAACCAGGGGATATTGTATTATTAAAGGTGCTTGCCTGCATATTGATCTTATTTTTTACACTTCGCTTTCTTGTATTTCCGGGGTTGGAGAAGAACCAGGATCTGCAGAATGAGAAAGAACAGGTAGAGCAGACGAAGCAGGAGATGCAGGATACAATCAAACAAAAGAGTATTGTTGAGAAGAAAATCGTAAAGCAAAAAGCAGAGCTTGTGGATGCTTCGCAGGGATTTTATGATCTGCTTGAGAATCAGCAGGTCGATGAACTGGTGACAGGAATTGCGTTAAAGCACAATTTAAAACCAGTGTATCTTAAAATTGAAGGAACAGAAGCAGGAGTACCGGCAGCTTATCAGACTGTCACACAGACAGACGAGTCCGATGCCCAGACGGCAAAGTCCGCACAGGAGGAATTAGATGAGAACACCCAGGATTCTTCGTCTGAGACAGATTATGAACCGGAAGGTGTCTTGCAGTATGTAAATACAACGACGGTGTCCATGACTTTACAGGGAAATGAGTCGCAGATCCGGGAAATGTTAGATGATATTGCAAAAAATTATCCGGGCGTACAGGTGCGTTCCTTTGATATGAATGAAAATACTTATGTAGATTCCAGTCTGCAGCAGATTTCACAGAATAACTGCGAGTGTGTACTGGCTGTCTATACTTGCGGGCAGCTTGGTACTACTGCATCCGGAGAGGAGAACTAGAAGTGAGAACGAATCTGAGAATTGGAGAAATCCTGGAAGATAAAGGGTATGTCACCGCAGAGCAGATCGGACAGGCTCTTGCGTATCAAAAAGAGCATAGAGATAAACGAGTCGGCCAGATATTGATGGAGTTGGGATTTGTAACCGAGAATCAGGTATTAGAGGCATTGGCAGACAGGTTGCGTCTTGAAATCGTAGATGTGGCGCAAATCCCGGTTGATCTTAAAGCGGTCGGAATGATCAATCGCGAGCTGGCAGAGAAGAATCTGATTCTTCCGGTCAGTGTAAAAGAGCATAGTATGGTTCTTGTGACCAATGATCCACTGAATTACTTTGCCCTGGAAGAAGTCAGACAGCAGACAGGCTGCCACCTTGAAATTCAGCTCAGTGAGGAAGCACCATTAAAAAAAGCAGTATCTTACTATTATGCAGAGGTTCATGCAAGAAAAGCAGCAAAACAGGCAAATGTAGGATTCTCAACAACAGATGTAGATGAGCTGGAAATCGAAAATCTGGATAATCCGGATGAAGCACCGATCATTCAGCTTCTTAATAGCCTGATTGAGCGTGCAATTAAAGCGGAAGCCAGTGATATTCATATTGAACCATTTGAGCAGGAGACAAATGTGCGGATGCGTATTGATGGTGTGGTATCGGAATATGTTAAGATACAGAAAAATATTCACGGACCATTGATTGCCCGTATTAAGATTCTGGCAAATCTGGACATTGCAGAAAAGAGAATCCCACAGGATGGACATTTTCGGGTAGCGCTTGGAGACGAACAACAAGTCAATATCCGTGTATCGGTACTTCCGACCGTATTTGGTGAGAAGGCAGTATTGCGTATTATGGCAGCAACGTCTCATCTGGATCATGCAGATTATTTTGGAATGGATGAGTACAGTTATAACCTGTTCAGACCACTTCTGGATTATCCGAATGGAATCATTTATATTACAGGACCGACTGGAAGTGGAAAATCTACGACACTTTATATGATATTAGATTACCTGTCAGGCAGACAAGTGAACATTTCTACTATTGAAGACCCGGTGGAGAAGAATTTGTCTGGAATTAACCAGACACAGGTCAATCCGACAGCAGGACTTACATTTGATGTAGGACTTCGTGCCCTTATGCGTCAGGATCCGGATATTATCATGGTCGGCGAGACCCGTGACGGTGAGACTGCCGGAACGTCTGTCCGCGCTGCTATTACCGGACATATGGTGCTTAGTACACTTCATACTAACGATGCGGTGTCAAGTATTGTGAGACTGGAAGACATGGGAGTTGAAACTTATCTGGTCGCAAACTCTCTCGTAGGTCTGATCGCACAGCGTCTGCTCCGTAAAGTCTGCCCGAACTGTGCAAAAGAAGTAGAGACGACAGAGCAGGAGAGGATTCTTCTGGGGGAAGATGTGCGTACAGTCAAACGTGGTATGGGCTGCTCTCAGTGCAACCATACTGGATACAGGGGACGTATCGCAGTGCATGAGATCCTGGCAATTAACCAGGATATCCGAAGAATGATCATGGAGCATGAATCCGTGGAAAATATCACAAAATATGCAAGAGAACATCAGCATATGCGCACGCTGAAAGAAAGCGGACTGATTCTTGTAAAAGAAGGAGTCACGACACCGGAAGAATTGATGAAGATTAGCTATGAATAAATTGCAGAATAAGAAGATAGGATAGGGGAGAAGAATATGTTAGATCGAAGACAGATTCATACAGTGATCGATACGCTTATCAGGGAGGCAAGGATCCGTTCTGTCTCCGATATTCATATTACAGAGGGGATGCCTGTGTGGTACAGGATCCACGGGTGCCTGACACAGGCCAGGGACGTATTGAAGGAGTATGATATCCGTGAAGTACTTCTTGGAATGATGAATGAGAAGCAAAGAAAGCAGTTCGAAGATGGTCGGGATGTGGATTTTGCCTGGCAGACCACGGATGGCTGCCGCCAGCGAGTGAATATTTTCTGTGAACAGAAAAAAATTGCAGCAACGATCCGGCTGCTGAATCAACATATTCCGACTTTGGAAGAACTCAAAATTCCAACGACATTGTATCAGCTTTCCGAGGAGCCAAGAGGAATTATCCTTGTTACCGGACCGACAGGAAGTGGTAAGTCAACAACTCTTGCAGCGGTCATTGAGGCTATGAATCAGAAGTATGACAGACATATTATTACAATTGAAGATCCAATTGAGTATGTCTACGAGTGCAAGAAATCTCTGATCCATCAAAGAGAGGTGGGGCAGGATGTGACGAATTTTGCTTCCGCACTTCGAAGTGCCCTGCGTGAAGACCCGGATGTAATTCTGGTAGGAGAAATGCGCGATTATGAGACAATCTCAGCAGCACTTCTTGCGGCAGAAACAGGACATCTTGTATTGTCTACACTTCATACAACAGGTGCAGCCCAGACGGTGGAGCGTATCATTGATGCCTGCCCGGCAGAAAGCCAGAACCAGGTGCGTATCCAGCTTGCCGGTACCTTAAAGGGAATCATAAGCCAGTGCCTGATTCCGTGTGGAGGGGGCATGACCCGTGTACCTGCGACCGAATTCCTGACAGGTTCTGATGCCATCCTGAACCTGATACGTGAAGGAAAAACGCACCAGATTTCCGCTATGATGCAATCTTCAGCGTCGAGCGGGATGCATACACTGAATATGGATCTTTCCAGATTGATGCAACAGGGATATATTACAAGAGAAGAAGCAATGAAATTTACTAATAATAAAGCAGAGTTAACACAGTATATGTAAGTAAAACAAAAAACACGCTATTATGTACAGGACCGTCACAAGAGGTGATAGGTCCTTTTTTCATATAATAGGAAATTGCACATTCTTTGTTCTTCAAAAAAGAATTGAGATATTAGTAATGCTTTCGACACCAACGCTCAAGTAGATTGATGAGCGAATAGAGAAGTGTTGCCATGAGACAGAGAAGAAGGATACTCATAAGAAGCCAATCCATCTTAAAGAGGTGAGAGGACATTCTGATACAATCAACGTTTCCTTATAAATCAGTGTTTTGCTGGACATATTGAGTCAACGATTGCTTGGAGATTTTCCAGGCGCGTCCCTCTTTAAAGGCTGGAAGTTTACCGGAACGTACAAGTTTGTAGGCTTGAGTATTTCCAATCTTAAGAGCCTTTGCTACATCAGCGACATTCAAAATATCATCATAGTTATCAAACATTAAGATAGCCTCCTTCATCATTGATTATTAATTCAAATCCCTGTGATTGAACAAGTTCTTGAATTTTTAAGAAAAATCCATGAAATTCATTGGAACTTAAAGATGGGACATTAGGTAGACCGCTGGTTGTGGAAAGTATGTAATGGCAATGTAAATAATCGGTATCATAATGGAGAGAGTAGCAAATCGGGTAATATGGACTGAAAATTCTAGCAATACTATCAGCTAAATGAAAATAAGAATTGCTTACTCTTGCAGGTGAAATGCCAAATGATACAATAAAATGCCAGATATGTTGTTCGTCTCTATTTGGGGATTGTTGTCTAAAATTGTAAAATGTATCAATCAGTGCGTTGTATGATATAGGAAATGGATTGACGCCATAGCAGTAGATTGGTAGTTTAAGTGTTTTCTTTTTAGAATCTTTAGTTGCGTAAATATAATTTATTGCACGCTCAATACATTCAAGATTTTCGTAGTTGTCATTATTTGAAACTATTTTAAATAGTAAAGTTTTCATATGTGTTAATCTCCTTTATAAGTTGATTTTTTTGCTTTTGTGAAAGATTCGAGAAAGTAATTAAATTCGATATGCGACATCGTTCTTGGGTCAAAATAGCATTTGTGTATTCTGAGGATAAAGTAGATATCCCGGAAGATGTACAGCATCTTCTAATATATTCGGATACGCTGCAACCTAAAGCGTCAGCTTTCATTCGAATATCTTGACCGTCAGCTTCTGTTGTTCGTATTCGGAAAGTATTTGTTTTATTGCTTTTTCGTTTCATAATAGTAAATGCTCCTTTCAGTATGTGTGCTTTATTCATATGTATGAATGCTGTTTAATGCTAATTAAGAATAACAAGCAGCGAACATATATATAATAGTATGTATATATTATTGCTATAAGGTGAGTATTGAGAGAGACCTCCGTATCTGCATAGTAATATGAGTTCAAGAGTATATCTGGATTGTGAGTGTATATAACAGAAAAATCATATACATAGGAAACAGAGATTGAGGAATAACAGAGAATAAAGGGTGTTGGCACTATTCCGGCAGGTAACCAGTGCAGATTGTAAGGCAGAGAAGATGAACGGAAATGACTGATAAAGGTCATTTCTGAAAATCTTCTATTTTTTTGTCCTACAAAATTGCACGAGGTTACCTTGGTAATACTTAGATGTTAACTGGTGGTAAGAAATAACAAGTGATAACACAAGAGAATAATAAATAATTTATGAAAACAGGAGGACAAAAAATATGGCAAAAACAAAAAAATTCTACGGAGTAGCAGGAACGAATGGATATGGAGTTTATGATGACTGGGGAGAGGTAATGAGAGCAAGGCTATACATTAAAGAAATCAAGATTCAAAGATTTGATAATTATGAAGATGCGAAAGAGTTTGCTTATGACCGGTTTGTTTTACTGCAATATGGAGCAAAAGAATTTTATCAAATTGATGAAATAACGAAATTAAATTGGTTTTACCATAAGAAGGTGAAGGACTATCATAAGTTTAATAAAGTAAAGAAAACTGAACCAATATATACAGAAAAATCTGGACGTTCGTTTTTTGAACGGACCAGACAAGAAGTAATACAGTCTCAGAATAAGGTACAAATATGTGAGTCGGTAATGCCGGTACTACAACAAATACAAATGACAATGGTGTCAGAACAAACGCAATCAGTTTTAACACCAGTGCGACAAATGGTGAAGCCATTTACAATAGATGTGCCAAAACCAACTGAAGCTAAACTGATGAAGCCATTTACAATTAGTGTAAGAGTATGAAATAGTTTTATAAAATTAAATGGTATCACCTGATGTGGTGATACCGTCATTAATTCTCGTCGTCTATTTTCTCAAATAAATCACCGATTGAACAATTAAGAATTGAGCTTAGTTTATCAAGATTTTCAAAACGAATAGATTTTGTTTGATTGGTAATCATTTTGTTGAAATTTTGATAACTTAAGTCCATTTGCTTGAATAGCCAGTATTTTGTGTGTTTCTGTTCTTCCAGTATTTCCAGTATACGCAATTGTACCATGAATAATTAACCTACCTGTCTTTTTGTAGATTATATCCAAAAAACTGTGCTTGCATGAATGATGTGTAAGTTATATAATGTAGACATCAGATAGACAGGAGGTGGGAAAATGGGATATAGAGATACCTATTTTTCGAAGAATGATGCTTATGACAATAATAATGGTTGGTATAAGTGTGTAAAATGCGGACGAAGCTTTCGGAAGGGAGATATGGATATTGACCATATTATTCCTAGAAAGTACGGAGGGAGTGACAGAGAAGGAAATTTGCAATGTATTTGCAAACATTGTAACAGGTCGAAGCAGGCGAGCATGAAGGATACGCCAAGAGATTTATTGAACTCTACGAAACGAATAGCCAAGAGAGAAATAAATGAGCGTAAAATGATATTTGATATTGCTAGAGATAAAGACGATTTTTAAATGAAAAGGAGATATTTAGAATGGATTTTAGAAAATTAGCGTCAAAGGCTGGAAGAGCCCTTGGAGATGAGGTTTATAAGAAAGCAAATGAAATGGAAAAAGCAACTAGAAAGGATTTGAGTCGGAGAACAGATAGCGAAATCAGAAGAGCATATGATAAGCGCTATGATAATCCTAATATTAAAGGTTGGCAAAGGAGATTGCTTGAAGAAGAGGCAGAACGTAGAAATATTGATTGATATTTGTGATAAAGAGGAAAAAGTATGTTTTGTAGAAAATGTGGAACTGAATTAAAAGATGAATGGCAAGTATGCCCAAACTGCGGAGAACCAGTAAATAAAACTGTAGATTCCGAAAAACCAGAGGAAAAGGTTGAACCTACTTCGAAAAAGCCATTGTATAAGGATATGAGGGTTTGGATTGTGGTAGCTGTAGCAATATGTTTAGTGCTGGTTGGAGTAATCCTTGGAAGAGGCAGTGGTAAGGAGGATACAAAAAAATCATCAAAGAAAACTGAGCAGGCTAAAAACACAGAGCAGACGAATGAGACAGAAGAGAATAATGACCCGACAGAGATTTCCGGAGATTTGTATACAGACGTAGAAAACCAATTGCTTTATGCAAATGACCAAGGTCAGATTACAGATAAAGAAGGAAATGTTCTAGATGTATATTCTAATATAGGAGTAGAAGATTCATGTTTGTATGATAAGAGTGATGATACAATATCTGAAGGATTATTTGTTGACGATAATGGAATGGTTTATTATGAACAGCCTGAGGAAGCTGAATTTGATGACCGACCTGAAATTGAAAAGCTCCGGGATAAGGCCGACCCTAATCAGTGTGAAACAGGGATAGAGGATTTAGGTTTAGGAGTTACAGGGTTTAAGGATGATGGGGACTATTTTGATGAAGTAGTGTTAGGCGCATGGTTCAACGAAGACGGCAGTCCTAAAGCAGATGTATTACCTAGTGGTGTATGTAGCTATCTTCAAAATAGTGATATGTCGTTTTCATTATCTAATTATAAATTTATCGATGGGGTTACTTACACATTTGATGATATTAGAAGAGATAGAAATCCTCAGGGAAGGTCAGATTTAAAGAACATATATTGTATGATTCTAAGAAACGTACAAAAAGATACAGGTTCTGATGGTAAAATAATGCTTCGTGGCATAGAACCATGTACTTGTACAGAAGTAATAGTGCATGGAACATTTAATGGTGTAATAAATGGAGACGATTTATTAGTGTTCACGGCATTTCGAGGATTAGCAGAAGACGATGCAGTTAATTTTGAAGATGGAGCAGCATATGTTATTAATGACCGATTAGCATTTCAATAAATTGTGAAACTTCAAAATTTTAATTGTATATTATCATAGTGATACCTAATTCAGTGAGGCAGAATCCGAAAGGGTTCTGCCTTCTTTTATTGCAAATTTTGAAAGGAGCGGGAAACATGGATAAGATTTTATTAGCGGCATTGGGTCTGGCTGCAACCATTATCAAAGAGGTTTGTGATCCAGAGGACTAAAGGAAAGATTAAGAAAAAGATTTAAGAAAAAGCAAGAAGAATTTAAGGAGGATTTTATTATGGCAGCAAATGTAGAAAGTATGTTTTATGTAAGAGAGACACCATGGCACGGATTAGGAACAAAGGTACAGGAGGCACCGGATTCGAAAGAAGCGCTGAGATTAGCAGGACTTGACTGGAAGGTTCTTCAAGAGTCTATCCGCACAGCTCAGGGAGAAGCCGTTCCAGGGTACAAGGCAAATGTAAGAGATGTTGACCGTAAAGTATTGGGCGTTGTGACTGACCGTTACAAGATCATTCAGAATGAGGAAGCGTTTGCATTTGTGGATTCATTGCTTGGAGAAGGAGTGAGATTTGAGACTGCTGGCAGTTTACAGGAAGGAAAAAGTGTATGGTTACTGGCACATCTGCCTCATGAGTACATTATTTCCGGGGAAAGAATCAGTCCGTATCTTGTGTTTTCCAATACACATGACGGCTCTGGAGCAGTTAAAGCTGCAATTACACCGATTCGTGTTGTTTGTAACAATACACTGAATCTGGCGCTCAGCACTGCGAAGCGTTCCTGGTCTATGATACATACTGGAGATATTAAGGACAAGATGCAGGAAGCAAAGAGCACATTATTTATGGCAAGTAAGTACATGGACGAACTTGGCAAGGATTTTGAAAGTCTGCGGAAGATAACTTTATCTGATGAACGGGTCATGGAATACATTGAAATTTTACTTCCAGTGGAGGACGGAGCAACGCCACAGCAGATGCGAAATATGAAACGTCTTCAGGAAGATATGAAACGGAGATATTTTGATGCACCGGATTTGTTGGACGTTGGAAAGAATGCATACAGATTTATCAATGCGGTCAGTGACTTTGCGACCCATGCAGACCCGCTCAGAAGAACCAAGAACTTTAAAGAGAACCGGCAGAGATATAAGGGTGCGGTGGGGATGTTGCGTTCAGATTTATTGAAGCAATTAGCAGAAAAAGAGCAGTCAGATTTATACATTTTCCCTTCTTCTATACATGAGTGCGTGCTTGTACCGGTTAATGGAGTGAATATGACGATAGAAGAATTGCAAGAGATGTTACAGGAAACTAATGAAAGTATTGTGTCGGAGGAGGAACGGCTGGATAATGTTGTTTATTATTATCGGAGAATGCCTGGTAAGATAGAAATTGCAGAAAATTTACGAAACTAAATAAGGTTGGATAATAATGGATAGAAAGATTATGGGATATGCACGTGTCAGTTCCAAAGAACAGAATTTAGACCGACAGATTCTGCAACTGAAAAAATATGTAGAGGAAGAAAATATCATTGTAGATAAGGCAAGTGGCAAGAATCTGGAACGTCCTGGCTATCAGGCACTGAAAGGTGTGCTTGGGTTACGGCAGGGTGACACACTAGTGATTACTTCGTTAGACCGACTGAGCCGTAGTAAAACTGACATAAAACAAGAACTTCAATGGTTTAAGGAGCATGGAATCCGGCTGATGATACTGGACTTGCCGACATCATTGATTGAGATACCGGAAGGTCAGGAATGGATACGTGACATGATTGAGAATATTTTGATAGAGGTTCTGTCGAGTATTGCAGAACAGGAAAGAAAGACCATTAAGAAAAGACAGAGGGAGGGAATTGAAGCAGCAAAGGCGAAAGGTAAACATATGGGAAGACCAAAGCTGAAATTTCCAGATACATTTCCAGAGGTTTACGAACAGTGGAAGCAGAACAATATCACAGCGAAGAAAGCAATAGAGCTACTGGGTATTTCGCCCAGTAGCTTTTATCGTATCGTGAAAAAATATGAGAATGATGAAAGGCGGTGATATGTCAAAAGGTTTCTGTATAATAGGAAGATATGTCAGAAACGGGAAAGCACCTTTAGACACACGGGACTGGGTGGAGAAGGCAGAGTGTCTAAAGGTGTACTTTTGGAAGAAAAAGACAATTGCAAGATGATTATTTAAGTAATATGATAGATTATATAGAATGAATACTGAGGAAAAATGATGATGACAAATAAAGAACAGTTGGAAAAAGAAGGTTTATTAATTACAGAGTTTTCAGATGATTGGTTTGAAAGAGAAGCGAATGATTTCAAAGTTGATGAAATAGAAAAAGATATAAAGAATGCGACGATAAATTCAAAGGGAATCTGGCACGATATATTTCAGAAGGTAATACCAATTGATATATTTGGGGGAAAGCTAATTGGAAATGAATCAGAATTAACACGAATAGCGAATTTATATTTTTCAGAGACAGAGTTTTTAGAATTTGAAGTAGCTCAGATGATTATTTATAATTTAAAAAGATTAGATGACTATGAAGAATATGATTTGTATTCTGAAGACTTAGATGATATAGAGGAATTGGCTGATTACATCAATACAGGTAGAAGTGAATATAAAGTAGCTAATGCTAAAAATCATAATGCTAAAAATCATAATGCTGAAAAAGATATAGCAGAAGATTTGATGCCAGATATAAAAAGATTAGAAGAAAAATATAAGTCAAAAGATTCGAAGGTATTTTTTTTAACAAACCAAGAGGATAATTTGATAAAGCTGGAACCATATTTTAGAGAGATTCACTTTTTAGTGTTAACAAATGAACCTTTTATGAATTATATTACACGTGAAAAAGGTGGTATAAAAATAGATGCTTTAGAAAAACTGATTCATAAATTGAATGATACAGAAAGAGATTTACAATATATATGGGAGAAAGTCACGAATCTTAATGTCGATATATTGCTGGCAGAATTGTTTGGAAAGCTATATGCACACAGAACAGAAAAAGAATTAAAAGAGGATTTAAGTAAAGAAGAGATAAAGAGATTTATCTTGAATGTAAGAAATATGCCTAATTTGTTCACAAGGTTATTATTCTTAAGAAATGTAATAGATTTCATTACACAAAATCCGATATACTGGAAGAAAGCTAATATAAAAGAGTTGAATCAATTTCTAATGATAAGAAATATTTTATATAAAGATTTAATGCAGGAAGTAATGAAAAAGGCCATTATTTATAGAAGAAAGGCACTTCCAGGGAAAAGAAATAAGTGGATTGATGAATTAGAAAAAGAATATCCGATACAAAGATTATACTTGTGGTGTATTTCTATGAATATACAGTTGTATTACAAAACAGAGAAAGATGGACAGGAAATATATTTATTCTGTGGCGTTGATGATGTGAATTCAAAATGTATGGATAAAAAAATAATTCAACCTGAAGGGAAAAATAAGTGGCTGGATTTAGAACGAAGATACAGAGAAGAAAATATTAAATTTACATATATAGACGAAGGGGTGGAGGAATGTATAAGTCGGGATTTGGCGAGAAAATTAGAAAAAGATTTGGTTAAAAGAGATTCGGATAGAAGATTAAAAATAGAAACGCAAGAAGCGTATTATGGAATTAGATTAGAGTATTTTAAGAAGGCGTTTGTTTTGCAAAGTATAAAGGAACAAATGGAAGATAAGAAAGATAATATTGTAAATAATTTGATGACAAAAATAAAAAAGGATTGGAAAATATCAATTCTTGAAAAAGCGCCGGAGATTGATTCTTATTCAATTTTTGTGGATGCAGAAAGTGAATTCGAGAAAACGGAATATAAAAGAAAAATAAATATTAACGATTTCCTAAAACAGGTTATTGAGAGTTGGTTTGTTTCACCTTATCAATCAATTATGATAGAAAGGTTCCCGGAAAGGGATAACAAACGAGTGTATCAATGTTTGGAAATATTGATGAAATTGTAGTTAAAAAGTTGGGATTTGCCCAACTTTTTTTATGCGCACAAAAAATATGTGTGAAAAGGTGCATATAAGATAAAAAAGTAATCGGGTGAGAAAATAAACTTGGGCAATTAAAGGTGTTTTAAACCCACCTTAACAATATAGAATGATGAATAGAGATAATATTTTGAATAGAATACAAGTTAAATTAATTATTATATCATAAAATACATAACAAGTCAAAAGTAAGAAAATAATGTTTAGAAAATCACAATAAATACAAAAAATGAAGATTGGTATAAAATGCAATCATCCGAACCGGGGAGGAAAAAATAAAATTAGGAGGACAAAAATGGATCAGAACAAATTAGCAGAAAGTCAAATGCGTGTGCAGGAAGCTGCTGTAAAACAACAAAATCGAGAAATCATAAGGAGAGAGAGTGAAGAACTACGGTATTTGAGACAAGAGGAGATACAAGAAAGGAGAAAAGGTCAAGTGGAAATGTTGGCAATAAATTCCAATGGTCTTCCGATTGTATATACGGAGAATGTTTATGCTGGGAAAAAGGAAAGAGTATGTTCAAACATTTATTTTCCTCATATTACAGAAGTGAGAAGATTGGAAAATGAAAGCGACTTTGTTTATGTCTTCCAAGGCATTACGGGACAATTAGAAAAAAGAATTGTATTGAATCCAGCACAATGTGGTTGTGGAAGTTATGTTATTCGTGCACTTGGGAGCATTGGGGGACAAATATATGCTTCAAAAGCAAAGTTGCAAAAGCAGTATGCTGTTTTTTTGATAACATATCTCATCAGCGAATGTATGAGCATAGTAAAAGTTCCTGATTACAGGGGCTGGTACTTAGATGAAGAGAAAAATATCTTCTTTTTTGAAGGAGAATCATGGAAGGAGCTGGAAAAATGCGTTATAAAGTAAAAGGATATGATTTGTTAGAGACAGTAGTTGTGATGGGATTTATGAAGCATGTATATGCAAAAAAATGCGGATACGATTTAAAGGAGGGGATTATCCTGGTTTTTGAAGATGATATTCAGGCATTAAAGTTCCTGAAAATAATGGAGGAAAAAGTTGAAGCAGAGATTCTGCATAACCTGAAGGAATTAAAGAGAATAGAGAATTATCGTATGATTATCCACAAATATCGTAAATCTGATAAAACGGATGACTTGTATAGATTTTTAGATTTTTCCGAGATGCTTACCGTTTTGGTAGTTTCAGGGATTGTTCCTGATGAGCTGGATGAGTATGCATATATATTTAAAATGCCGTCATGCTCATCAGATGACTGGCAAATAATGGAAAGAAAATATAAGGAACTGAAAGAATTAGCAACCCAAAAGGGATTGATAATACAGGAAGGTTTGGAAATACTTGAGAAAAGCAGTTTATTTCAAAAATATTGTCAACCAGGAGATTATGAAGAACTTCGAAAAATATTTGTAGCAACGGCAGAAATCCTTGGGATGCTAAAAAGGGGGAAATTAACAGAGCGGATGGTGTATGATTTGAAAGAATTGCACTGTGAAAAACTCATGGCCAAGCTACCGGAAATCGAAGATTTTCATGGTTCGACAGATGTTCGCGGAGCTATAAGGGGACTTGTGTTTTCCTATATAAATAATTCCCCGAATATGCAGGCTAGAGATATTGCTGAAGGACTGACTAAGGAAAGCAATGTCATATATTATGATGAGACAAGCTACTATTTTCCAGAAGATCTGTTAAAAGAAATATGTAAGCCGATTGCTGAAACAACATCATTTTTACATATGAAAAGAGAAATGGCATATGTAGGAATGTTGGAAACCAATCAGATTGAAAAGGGTGGATTTACTGTGAAAAAGGCAATTTGGGATTCCGGGAATGAACACATGATTAGACTGCGATTTTTAAAAATAGTAAAAAATGAATTGCGGTCAGAGGAAGGATTAGCCATAGAAGATTACATCGAAATGCAAAGGGAGGAACGATAATGAAAATTGGCATAATAGGAAAAGAAATACCGGTGTATGTTTCCAAGAAAGCTCCCAATGAGCATATATGCATAACGGGTATGAGTGGAAGCGGAAAGTCTACTAGAATTGCAGAAATTATTGAATCCGCAGTTCAAGAGAAGAAGACAGTTATTGTATTGGATTTAGCAGGAATGGATTATAAGGGACTGAAAAATAGTAATTATATTTCTGCTAAACAGGACGGAATTGGACTTGAGCTTTTGAAAATGACAGAAAGTGTGAATGAAGATATTGAGTATATTACTGATATTTTTAGAAACATTTTCGGTTTAAGGTCTAGGCAGATAGGCGCCTTACGTTATGCAGTACAATATGCAATTGAAAATAGAATCCAATTTCAAACAGATTTGGAAGCGATTGATAAAGGATTGAAAATGCAAGATTCTGGTGTTGCAGAAGGGGTGAGAAATCATTTGTGGGGGCTGGTAAATAGTTATTGTATCCGTCCTTCGGAAAAATCGTTCGCTAAGCAAGAAATAAACATTGTTACATTTGCAGGCTTGAATACAGGAACTCAGAAAATTGCAGCGGAAGTAGTTTTGTCGTGCTTATGGAAAAGAATCCAAAATGCAGAGATAAATGATTTAGTGCTAGTTATAGATGAGTTTCAGAATTACATTCGAAAAGGTTCTGCTCTGATAGAAATGATGCGTGAAGCGCGGAAGTATGGAGTAAGTATAATATTATCCACACAGACCTTGGAGGGATTTAGTGCGACGGTAATGGCAGCGATAAAACAGTCATCAGTTCAAATGTATTTCCGAGCTAATGCAGCAGATATAAAGAAATTGTCAGAAATGATAGATGCAACAAATGCAGATTGCTGGAAGATGAGACTAAGACAATTGAAAGTAGGAGAATCTGTTGCAACAGGGATGCTTTTAGTTGGTAATCGTGAGATAGATGACCCGATTGTTATTCGTTCGGAATATAAAGAAAATGAAACACCTTTAGTTCCATTGGGTGAAACAAAGAAAGGGTAGGTGATGCTATGAAAATTTGGATACATTTACCTTTGATATACTGTAAGTGATAAATGGAATGGGGTGGCATATAGTATATTAATTGACTTTTAAAGAGGTATTTATATGCCACCGTCTGAAGATGAAAAAAATAATATAAATGATAAAAGGAGAAAGCCTATGAATGCTGAAAATACAATCATGAAAAGCATGGCGGATATGCTCTGTCAGCAAAACCTTATCACACCTGACGAGAAGAGCCGTCTGATTCTTCTGATTGATAAGGAGCGTGAAAGCTGATGCTACGTGCAGTATTTTATGCCAGATGCTCCACTGAAGAAGAAAGCCAGAAAGATGCCCTGGTGCAGCAGGTCAAAGAAGCGGAAGTGTGTATAAAAGAACAGGGGTGGACACTGGTTGACAGATACATTGAGAGTAAGTCTGGTACAACTACAAAAGGACGACAGGAGTATACACGGCTGTATGAAGATTTGCTGAAAGATAAATTTGATATTATCGTTATAAAAAGCCAGGATAGATTGATGCGTAATACAAAAGACTGGTATCTCTTTGTAGACAGACTAGTCACAGAACAAAAGCAGTTGTATATTTACATAGAACGGAAGTTCTATACGGCAGATGATGCTCTGATTACAGGTATCAAGGCGATTTTGGCAGAAGATTACAGTCGTGAATTGTCAAAAAAAATAAATAACGCACACCGGAACAGACAGAAATCTGGTGGAAAGGTCATTATGACTTCTAGAGTATACGGATTTCGGAAGTTACCAGATAAAAGCATTGCTTTAATAGAAGAGGAGGCGGCAGTTAAGCGGCGCATGTACGAATTGTGCGCCGCTAATTTCGGAACAAGAACGATTGCCACAATCTTAGAGAATGACGGAGTGCGAAAAAGGGACGGGCAACCATTTGGAGCTAATGATATTTTGAGGATTATCAAGAATCCGCTCAATAAAGGTTGTGCAGTCATGGGACGGCTTCATTATGATTTTGATACAAAGAAAACAATACGCACATCTTCTGATGAATGGTATGTGTATGACCATAAGGTACCAGAAACGGTTTCGGAAGAATTGTGGGAGAGGGCTAATGAGAATATCAGGAAGAGACGGTCTGATAAGAAAGCTGAAAATGAAGCTGATGTATCAGGAAAGAATGGTGGTAAGTATCATTTGAGTGGAAAGCTACAGTGTGGTTTATGTGGAAGTCCATATTACAGGAGGATTCGAAGACGTTACAAGACTGGTGAGATTATTCATGAATGGAAATGTCGGACGTATCTGGAAACAGGAAGGAATACAGGAAGACTTGACCGACCTCAGTTAAGACGGGTTCAGCTTGAACATGTAGAAGGCTGCGACAATGTGCATTTAGACGAAGAACGGTTATATCAGTTGTTGGAAAAGAATTGTCTTTCTTCTTATCAGGTAGATAAAGAAAAGCTGACACGAAAAATGATTGGATTGCTGAAGACTGTGCTGAAGGAACAGGATTTGCAACCGGAAATTGACAGAGTGAAGATGCAGAAGAAGCAGATAAAAGAGCAGACAAAAAAACTGGTAGATAAACTTCTGGACGGCGTGCTATCAGATCAAGTCTATACAGAGAAGCAAAAAGAACTTGATGAAAGACTGGAAAATATTCAGGCACAGCTTAACAGACTGGAAAAGCAGAATAACCAGAAGTCTGTTCTGAAATATCGTATCCTTAATATAGAAGAAAGCCTGAAAAACGGAGATATTATCGAAAAGGCATCAGTAGCAGGAATGCTGGAAGAGATAGACCGTATTGTAGTTTTCCCTACATATTTGGAATTACATTTCAATTTTTCTAAAATGATAGGAGTGACAGATATGAATCTGTTGCCAGAAAGTGAACAAGACTGCATTCGGATAGAATATGATAATCTATTCAATTACAGGCAGGGCATGGCAGAGGAACGGGAACAGATTGTGCAGCTACTAATAGAGAATCCTGACTATAAGGCAAAAGACATTGCAAGAGAATTAGATTATGGCTTATCGAAGACGCAATATCGAATGAAAGTGCTGCAAGAAGAAGGAAGAATTCAGTATCGTAGGGAAGGAATGACTGGATACTGGGAAGTCCTAAAATAATAGTTAGGGATTAGTTTGTAATTGTTGAAAAATCTTATTGCATAAGTATAGCTGATAAGATTATAATAAACGTAAGGAAAGAGAAAAATAATCCATGAGGCAAGAAGTAGTGTAATAATAAATAGAATGTAAAATATTGAATAGTCTGAAAGGAGGAATTTTCAATGGCAACAACAGCAACAGTAAGAAAGTCAGATATTATAGATGCAATGGAAGAAAATCAGAAAGAAATTCGAAAAATGGTAATGGATAGCTACCATGATATGGAGAATGGAAAAGGCAGAGATTATAAAGAGTTCTTTGCAGAATTAGAAAGTAGGTATCGAAATGCAAATGTATAAGGTTATGATGCTTCCTTTGGCAGAGGAAGACATCATTAATAACACGGATTATATTGCATTTAAGAAAAAAGCACCTGAAACAGCGTTAGAATTGGCAATGGGTTTTCGTAACACCATTGCCAAACTTGAATTTATGCCTAAACAACATGAACTGGACGAGGACGAAGAATTGGCGGCTCGACAGATTCGAAAATGCTATTATAAGAATTATAAAATATATTTCTTTATAGACGATAGAAGTTGTACGGTATATGTACTGAGAGTCTTACATATGTTGGTAAATGCAAAACCTTTATTGTTAAATATGAGATTCTGATTTTACATTACTGTGATAAGAAGATAGAATGGAATAGTTAAATAATTGAGAGTGCGGATTTTCCGCACTCTCGTCGTATCTTTAAAGTGAGTTTAGATTGTATCAGAATGTTACTTCAGCTAAAGACCTGGCTCGCGTAGATGATCAGATATCCAAGCCCTTCTCTGGCAGCCAGAAATTCACCGATGATCACGCCTACGAGGCAGAGTCCGATGTTGACTTTCATGTTACTGATGATTGCCGGAAGAGAAAAAGGAAGTACGACTTTTAGAAGCGCGTGTCTCCGATTTCCACCCAGTGTATAGATGAGTTTCAGTTTTCCTGGATCGACGGTCATAAAACTGGTGTATAAGTTCAGAATGCTTCCAAAGATTGCTACAGACATTCCGGCGACGATAATTGTTGTTTTTGTTGCTCCAAGCCAGACAATAAGAAGTGGTGCAAGTGCAGACTTCGGCAGACTGTTCAGTACTACCAGGTAAGGATCCAGGATCTCTGATAACCGTCTGCTGAACCAAAGAAGAATGGTAACCAGAATGCTGGTGGCAGTGACGAGCAGGAAGCTTAAGATTGTCTCGTATAGTGTGACATTGGTGTGCAGAAAAATGCTTTTATCCAGTACCATGCCCCAGAAACATAGTGCAATTTTTGACGGGCTGCTAAAGATGAAGGAGTCGATGATACCTACATTTGCAGTGAATTCCCAAAGAAAGAGAAAACTGAAAAGAATCAGAATCCGGGAGATACCGACAATGTATTTGTGCTTCTTTTGCTGTTTCAGATAGTTGATCTGATTTTCAGAAAGTTCATTTAAAAATTCAGTCATCTGTATTCAGCTCCTTCCATATTAAGTTGAAGTAATGTTTGAATTCCGGGGAGTTCCGGCGGTTCAAAGGAGTATCCTGTTCCAAATCAAAAATGAGTGGAACAGTCTGACGTATATTAGCCGGGCGTCCGGAAAGGACAATGATCCGGTCGGCAAGGGAGATGGCTTCTGACAGGTCGTGTGTTACAAGAACGGCTGATTTTCCTTCCTGCCGGATGATCTGACCAATATCGTCCCCGACATTTAAGCGGGTCTGATAGTCCAATGCGGAAAATGGTTCATCCAACAGTAGGAGATCTGGATCCAGAACGAGCGTACGGATCAGGGCGGCCCGCTGGCGCATGCCGCCGGAAAGTTCCGAGGGCCTTGCATTTTCAAACTGTTTCAGCCCATAGATGTCTAAAAGATTATGTGCCTTTTCCCTGGTCCTTGCAGTCAGCATATGCTGAATTTCCAGTCCTAAAATAACATTATTGTAAATGGTCCGCCATTCGAAAAGTTCATCATGTTGTAACATATAGCCTACATTTGTAGTGCTTTCGTGAAGGTATTTCCCATTGATTTTAATGAAGCCTTTTTCCGGTATGAGAAGTCCGGCAATAATAGAAAGAAGCGTTGACTTTCCGCAACCCGAAGGTCCGACGATGGCAACGAATTCTCCTTTATTCAGGATAAAGGAGATGCCATTTATGGCAGGAGTTTCTCCGTCCGGATTGTGGTAAGCATAGTGAATATTCTTAAGTTCCAGTACTTGATCCATGGAAACCTCCGCAAATGATAATCCTATATCTTATCATATGTATCTTGAAAGAAAATGTGTGGTCAGTTTTATATCAAACGAAAAATGTATATTTCCGTGGTCATAAAATGGTTCATAAATATGGATTTTCCCTTGTCATCTTGTTATGAAAAAGTTATAATTGCATGTGAGTACGCAAGATAGGGACGATGAGTATGAATTATCAAAAAGAATTAGACAAGTTATTGGATACGCTGACAAAAGAAGGGCGTGTTCCAAGGCTTCTGTTACACAGTTGCTGTGCTCCATGCAGCAGTTATGTGTTAGAGTATCTGAGCAATTATTTTGAAATCACAGTGTTCTACTATAATCCGAATATTTATCCGGAGACAGAGTATACGAAGCGGATTCTGGAACAACAGAAACTGATCGATGATATGAATTTCAAATATCCGGTCAGCTTTGTAGCGGGAGAATATGAAAAAGAGAAATTTTACGAGATGGCCAGGGGACTTGAGGAGGTCAAAGAAGGCGGCTCCCGGTGCATGAAATGTTATGAGCTGCGTCTCAGAGAGACTGCAGAGATTGCAAAAGCAGGAGAATATGACTATTTTACAACCACGCTTAGCATCAGTCCACTGAAGAATGCAGCAAAGCTCAATGAAATCGGGCAGCGTCTGGCAAAAGAATATGGTGTGGAATATTTGATTTCAGATTTTAAGAAGAAAAATGGTTACAAGCGTTCCACAGAACTGTCAAAAATTTATGGTTTGTACAGACAGGATTACTGTGGTTGTGAATTTTCTCAGAGACAACGAAAGTAAGACACTGTTGACTTTAGATAAAAATATGGTACACTTTTATACAGTACAGTATTAAATGACGGAAAGGAAGAGATTATGGCACAATTATGGGGAGGTCGTTTCACAAAAGAGACTGACCAGTTAGTATATAAGTTCAATGCATCTATCTCATTTGACCAGAGATTTTATGAGCAGGATATCAAAGGAAGTATGGCACATGTTACCATGCTTGCAAAGCAGGGAATCCTGACTGATGCGGAAAAAGAGACAATTATTACAGGACTTCAGGGGATTCTTGATGATGTGAAATCCGGAAAACTTGAGATTACTGATAAATATGAAGATATTCACAGTTTTGTTGAGGCAAACCTGATCGACCGTGTGGGAGATGCAGGTAAGAAGCTTCATACAGGACGAAGCAGAAATGATCAGGTTGCACTGGATATGAAGCTTTATATCCGTGATGAAGTGCAGGAGACAGATGCACTGATCAAGGAGATGTTAGAGGCGATTCTTGGAATTATGGAGAATAACCTTGAGACATATATGCCGGGATTCACACATTTACAGAAAGCACAGCCAATCACACTGGCTCACCACATGGGCGCGTATTTTGAGATGTTCAAAAGAGATCATGAGCGTATGAAAGACATTTATGCAAGAATGAATACATGTCCGCTTGGATCCGGAGCCCTTGCAGGAACGACTTACCCATTAGACCGTGCCTATACAGCAAAGCTTCTTGGATTTGACGGACCAACTATGAACAGTATGGATGGTGTTTCTGACAGAGATTATCTGATTGAGTATTTGTCAGCGCTTTCCATGATTATGATGCATCTGAGCCGTTTCTCAGAGGAAGTGATCATCTGGAATTCTAATGAATATAAGTTTGTTGAGATTGATGATGCTTACAGTACCGGAAGCAGTATTATGCCGCAGAAGAAGAATCCGGATATCGCAGAGCTTGTAAGAGGTAAGACTGGACGTGTCTATGCTGCACTGACCGGACTTCTTGTTACAATGAAAGGAATTCCGCTTGCATACAACAAAGATATGCAGGAAGATAAAGAACTTCCATTTGATGCAATCGATACAACAAAAGGATGCTTACAGTTATTTGCAGGCATGCTTCGTACGATGACATTTAAGAATGACCGCATGGAAGAGAGTGCAAAGCACGGATTTACAAATGCGACAGATGCAGCAGATTATCTTGTGAATCACGGAGTTCCGTTCAGAGACGCACACGGAATCGTAGGACAGCTTGTGTTACTTTGTCTGGATAAGAAGATTCCGTTGGATGATCTTCCACTTGAGGAGTATAAGAAGATTTCACCTGTATTCGAGGAAGATATCTATGAAGCAATCAGTTTAAAGACATGTGTAGAGAAACGTAATACAACTGGTGCACCGGGTGTGAAACCGATGCAGGAAGCAGTGGATAGTTATAAAAAATACATGGAAGAGTATTAGAAGGGAGACATATGAGATGGATCAGAAATTAAGAGTCGGAATATTAGGAGCAACAGGAATGGTTGGACAGCGCTTTATTGCACTTCTGGAGAACCACCCATGGTTCGAGGTTGTAACAGTTGCAGCCAGCCCGAGATCAGCAGGCAAGACATATGAAGAAGCAATCGGAGACCGCTGGAAAATGGATACACCGATGCCGGAAGGAGTTAAGAAACTGATCGTTGCGAATGTTAATGAAGTCGAGAAAGTAGCTTCTTCTGTAGACTTTGTATTTAGTGCAGTTGATATGACAAAAGACGAGATTCGCGCAATCGAGGAAGCGTATGCGAAGACAGAGACACCGGTTGTCTCCAATAACAGTGCACACCGCTGGACAAAAGATGTTCCGATGGTAGTGCCGGAGATTAACTCAGATCACTTTGAACTGATCAATGATCAGAGAAAACGTCTCGGCACAACTCGCGGATTTATTGCAGTAAAACCAAACTGCTCTATTCAGAGTTACACACCTTGCCTTGCGGCATGGAAAGAGTTCGGACCAAAAGAAGTTGTTGCTACAACATATCAGGCAATTTCCGGAGCAGGTAAAACATTCAAAGAGTGGCCGGAGATGGTAGAGAATATTATTCCATACATCGGTGGAGAGGAAGAAAAGAGTGAGCAGGAGCCGCTTCGTGTTCTTGGAACATATGAGAACGGACAGATCACACTTGCAGATGCTCCGAAGATTACATGCCAGTGTCTGCGTGTGCCGGTTCTGAACGGACATACAGCCGCAGTATTTATCAACTTTGAGAAGAAACCTACAAAAGAGCAGCTTATTGAGAAACTGGAAAGCTTCAAAGGATTTCCGCAGGAGGCAGGACTTCCAAGTGCACCAAAGCAGTTTGTCCGCTACATGGAAGAGGATAACCGTCCACAGGTAAGATTAGACGTAGACTATGAGAACGGAATGGGTGTATCCATCGGACGTCTCAGAGAAGATTCTATGTTCGACTTTAAGTTCGTAGGACTTTCACACAATACAGTCCGCGGAGCAGCAGGCGGAGCTGTGCTTTGCGCAGAAGCTCTGACAGCAAAAGGCTATATTCAGGCAAAATAATTATAAAAACAGAAATGCAGCCAGTTATATAAAACAGAAACTGGCTGTATTTGTTTCTGAAAAATTGTAAATATATTTCTTGTGATTTTTAAAGTAACATGCTATTCTATCTACACGCAGATGATTTTCTTTTCATCAGCGGAAAGTATCTAATAAATTCGTTCATTTCATAGCCGAAGTAATATCAGGCAGATAATCCAAAGTAATGAACATTTGACATGAAAAGACAGTATAGTCTGGAAGGATGGATAATTGTTTTGCCTGTCCCGAAGGAGGTACTGTTTTGCGGGGAGGAAGGTAGAAATGAAAAAAGAAGTGTGTTATACTAAGACGGATAAGAAGAAAAGAATCATGGGAGAGACAGGAATGAAATATGCAAATCCATATACGCCTGGAGCTGGCTTTATGCCGGGGCATATTGCAGGTCGAAAGGAATCGCTGGAAAGAGCAGAAAAATATTTAAACACAATTGTACTGGGATATCCACAGCAGTCAGTGATTTATTATGGTCTGCGAGGTGTTGGAAAGACAGTATTGTTAAATGCAATCGAATGTAAGACTGATGATATGCCGGTGTTGATGGGACATATTGAAATTGCTGAAAAGAAGAATTTTACACAGCAGATTACGAATTATTCTAAGAAATTTATTCATAAAATGAGCTTTAAAGAAACAGCGAAAGATTTTGTAAGTAAAGCTCAGGAATTGCTGAAAGCCTTTACGGTAACATACAATCCGGAAGACCAGTCTTTTAAAGTAGGAATGGAAGAACGGGAATATATTGTGACGGGGGATTTGTCGGATGATCTGACAGACCTTTTTGTTACAATGGGAAAGATGGCAGAAAAGACAGGATATGCCATATGCTTCTTTGTCGATGAAATTCAGTACATGAAGGATGAGGAAATAGGAGCGCTCGTAAATGCAATTCACAGATGTAATCAGCTTCGATTACCACTTATGATTTTTGGCGCGGGTCTGCCTAAGATATTAAAGACACTTGGAAAGGTAAAATCCTATTCAGAACGTCTTTTCAGGTTTGAAGAGATTGATGCATTATCAGACGAAGATGCCAAAGATGCAATTGTAAAGCCGGCAGAACCGTTAGAAGGAAGCTATACAGAAGAAGCTTTGAGACGAATCATTCAGGAGACACAGGGGTATCCATATTTTATACAGGAACTTTGCAGTGCAATATGGGAAGAACTTGCTCCTGAGCAGACAGTGATAGATATTGACGATGTCGAACATGCGATTGTAAAGTTTTATAAAAACCTGGATTTAGGCTTTTACAAGCTGCGATATGACAGATGTACCCATAAGGAAAAAATATTTATATTTGCCATGGCAAAATGTAAGAAGCTTCCATGTTCAATTTCAAATGTTGCAAAAATGATGGAGTCAGAAGTGGCATCGATATCACCTTATCGTGCCCAATTGATTAATAAAAGTGTGATTTATGCAACAGGTTATGCAGAGATTGATTTTACTGTACCTGGATTTGACAGATTTTTGAAACGTGTGAATCCAGAATTGCAGATTGATTTTGATGAAAAATGATGCTTTGAATATAAAAAGCAGATATGAAAAAGGGGGACGAGGCTGATGAGTAAAGAGTTATTGAATTATACCCAGAACAGGGAGTTATCCTGGCTTAAGTTCAATCAAAGGGTACTGGAAGAGGCACAGGATGAGTCGGTGCCGCTTCTTGAAAGGATGAAATTCGTTGCAATTTTCACCAGCAATCTGGATGAATTCTTTATGATTCGTGTTGGAAGTCTTTATGATATGGTGCACACAGATGCCAAGGCAAAAGACAGCCGGTCCGGCATGACAGCGCAGGAGCAGATACAGGCAATTCTGGAAGAAGTGGCACCTTTGTATAAAGAACGTGATAAGACATATTCTGAGATAAAAAAAGAATTACATCCATATGGTGTGTGTGGGCTTGATTATAAAGAGTTGGAGCCTCAGGAAAAGAAATATGTAAAGCATTATTTTAAAAATCAGATATTACCAATTCTTTCACCTCAGATCGTGGATGCGAATCATCCATTTCCGCATCTTTTGAATAAAGAATTGTATGTAACGGCAAGTTTGAAGATGGATAACAAAAGTATGATGGGAATTGTTCCGGTGCCACAGTTCGTGTCGGACATTTTGTGCCTTCCGGGACATGATATCCGATACATTCGTATGGAAAAGGTCATCCTGGAGCATCTGAACCTGGTATTTCCGAAGTACGAAGTGTCGGAAGCGAATTATATCTGTGTAACGAGAAATGCTGATGTGTCTCCGGATGACGAGGCTTTGGAAGTGACGGATGACTTCCGGTATCTTATGCAGCAGACTATTCACAAACGCCGCCGTATGGCGGTAGTCAGACTGGAGACTGCAAATAAACTGTCTGAAGAGACACAGAAATATTTCTGTGAGAAGTTTGAGATTGAGCCGAATCAGATTTTTCGAACAAAGATGCCGATGAAATTAGATTACATTTTTGGTATCAGTGGGAATTTACCGGAAGCTATGAAACGCTCTCTGACTTATACGCCATTTTCGCCACAGAACAGTGGACATGTGGCAGCAGGTAATGTGATGCGCCAGATAAAGAAAAAAGATATCCTGTTATTCTATCCGTATGAGAGTATGGATCCGTTTTTGCGCCTTATAAAAGAAGCGTCGGTGAATCCGGATGTTATGACGATCAAGATTACGATTTATCGTCTGGCAAAGAAAGCAAGGCTGGTAGAATATCTGTGTGCGGCAGCAGAAAACGGAAAAGAAGTAACGGTTCTGATCGAACTGCGTGCAAGATTTGATGAGCAGAATAATATTGACTGGTCTGAGCGCCTGGAAGAAGCAGGGTGCCGTGTGATCTATGGATTTGACGGTTATAAGGTGCATTCAAAGATCTGTCTTATTACTTATAGAAGCCGCGGAGAAATCCAGTATATTACACAGATTGGAACTGGTAATTACAATGAAAAGACAGCGGCAATGTATACAGATCTGTCGCTTATGACAGCAAATCCGGCAATAGGGAAAGATGCGGCAGAATTCTTTAAAAATATGTCAATTGGTAATCTGGCAGGACAATATGATTATTTGATCGTGTCACCGACCAGCCTGAAGCAGAAGATTCTTTATCTGATGGATGAGGAAATCAAAAAAGGTTCTAATGGGCGGATCATTATGAAAATGAATTCTGTTACGGATGTAGATTTTATACAGAAAGTATCAGAAGCATCACGCTCAGGAGTGAAAGTGGATCTGATCGTGCGGGGAATCTGTTGTATTTTGCCGGGCGTAACTGGCTATACGGACAATGTCCGTGTGATGAGTGTTGTCGGAAGATATCTGGAGCATCCGCGTATTTTCAGTTTTGGAAGTGGAAATGATCAGAAGATTTATATTGGATCAGCAGACATGATGACACGTAATACTGAGAAGCGTGTAGAAGTAGCTGCCCCGATACTGGATCAGGATATCCGCAGGCAGATCAATCACTATTTGAAAGTGATGTTAAGTGATAATGTAAAAGCAAGAGTTCTTGGAAGTGACGGAAAATACAGGCGTAAAGAGCAGAAAGAACCGTATATTGATTCACAGAATGTCTTTATGCAAGAGGCATTGCAGGCAAAACCGCCACAGGAAGTACCGAAGAAAATTGGTTTACTGAAGAGAATCGGACGGATATTCAGCAGGTAAAAAATTAATTTGCCAGTATTCTATGAGGATGATAAGAATTCGGATGTAATTAATAAAAAAGGTAAAGTAAGGAGTTAACGTAATAAATATGGGGAAATCACTATATATAGCTGAGAAACCCAGTGTTGCACAGGAGTTTGCGAAGGCATTGAAGCTGAACACCAGAAGGCAGGACGGGTATCTGGAATCAGAGGATTCCATTGTGACCTGGTGTGTAGGACATCTGGTGACTATGAGTTATCCGGAGGAGTATGATCCTGCCTTGAAAAAATGGAGTCTTCAGACGCTGCCGTTTATACCGACAAGATTCAAATATGAAGTTATACCGTCGGTGGCGAAACAGTATAAGATTGTAGCAGGGCTTTTGAACCGACCGGATGTAGAGACTATCTATGTTTGTACCGATTCAGGACGCGAGGGAGAATATATTTACCGTCTGGTAGAACAACAGGCGCAGGTACATGGAAAAAATAGACGAAGAGTGTGGATCGATTCTCAGACAGAGGAGGAAATACTGCGAGGAATCCGTGAGGCAAAGGATTTAAGTGAGTATGACAATCTGGCAAGTGCTGCTTATCTGCGAGCCAAGGAAGATTATCTCATGGGAATCAATTTTTCAAGATTATTGACATTAAAATATGGAAATAGCATTTCTAATTATCTTGGAACGGATTACTCAGTTGTTTCTGTAGGGCGTGTAATGACTTGTGTTCTTGGAATGGTTGTAAGAAGAGAACGCGAGATTCGTGAGTTCATTGAGACACCGTTTTATCGTATTCTTGCGACAATTGGAGAACAGGGTCAGACATTTGAAGGAGAATGGCGCGCAGTCAAGGGTTCCAAGTGGTTCGAGTCATTTGATCTATATAAGGAAAATGGATTTAAAGAGCGCGAAAAGGCGCAGCAGGTCATAGATTATCTGACGCAGGAACAACCGGTAATAGGTCAGATTGCGTCCATTGAAAAGAAAAAGGAAAAGAAAAATCCACCGTTGTTATTTAACTTGGCGGAGCTGCAGAATGAATGTTCGAAACGCTTTAAAATCAGTCCGGATGAGACACTGAAAATTGCGCAGGAACTTTATGAAAAGAAATTGACGACCTATCCGAGAACCGATGCGCGTGTGCTTTCCACGGCTGTGGCAAAAGAGATACATAAGAATCTCAATGGACTTATGAAATATGAGCCGGCCGTTTTGTTTTTACAGGAGATTGTAGGATTCGGAAGTCATAAAGGTCTGGCGAAGACAAGATATGTCAATGACAAACAGATTACCGATCACTATGCCATTATTCCAACCGGACAAGGCATGAGTGCGTTAAGTGGACTTTCCTGGACGTCACGGGCGGTCTATGATGTAATCGTAAGACGATTTTTAAGTATATTTTATCCGGCGGCGGTTTATCAGAAGGTTGCCATTATGACAAAGGTAAAAGAAGAGTCTTTCTTTGCAAGCTTTAAAGTACTGGCAGAGCCTGGCTACTTAAAAGTTGTTGGAGTTCCGGGAGAAAAGAAGGGAGAATCTGGCAACGCTGCAGGAGCAGAAGACAGAAATGTAAGTGGAAGTGTGACTTCCGCAGAAACAGGTGATGGTTCCGGTGATAACAATTCGGGTGATAATGGTGACGGTAACGAAGATATGGCATCGTCCCAGGCATTTTTTGAAAAAATCCAAAGCCTGAAAAAAGGGATGACTCTCCCAATCCAGGGAATGGAGATTAAGGAAGGAAAGACATCTCCACCGAAACGCTATAATTCCGGTTCCCTGATCCTTGCTATGGAAAATGCAGGACAATTGATCGAAGACGAAGAGCTTCGCGCACAGATTAAAGGAAGTGGAATCGGAACCAGTGCGACCAGAGGTGAAATCCTAAAGAAGCTTTTTAACAATAAATATCTAGCACTCAATAAGAAGACACAGATTGTCACACCGACCATGCTTGGAGAAATGATCTATGATGTGGTTGACCATTCTGTACGGTCGCTTTTGAATCCGGAGCTGACAGCAAGCTGGGAGAAGGGACTGACCTATGTGGCTGACGGAGATATCACCTCTGACGAGTATATGATGAAACTGGACCGCTTTGTGTCCAGCCGCACGGAAGGCGTCAAAGGACTGAATAATCAATATCAGCTCCGCGCCTGTTATGACCGGGTTGCACCATTTTATAAGAATGAGAAGCAGACGACGAAGTACGCAAAATCCGGGCGCGCAAAGAACAGAACAAAGACCAGTACGAAAAAAGAATATAAAAAATAATAAGTAAACTGTGAACAGAAGGTAGTTAACAGTTAAATATAAATTATAAAATTATATAAGCTGGTGTTGAGCTTTATAAGATATTAGAGTAGAATATTATTGAAAGGAGTTGATGCTTTGAGTAAATATTATTCTATACATGAATTTTCAAAAATTATAGGCGTATCTGC
>OHMN01000523.1_pt1 | contig 35855 bp, 30 predicted proteins | sample 1569361 | NCBI WGS metagenome assembly OHMN01 (sample SAMEA3541508, study PRJEB24748) | human gut metagenome | biome: human gut; feature: human-associated habitat; material: faeces | place: China | collected 2012
AACCACCATCATCATAGACGCCTCCAACTACATTTGGGATACCACTGATCGCATTAATATCCAACGGTGTCATTGTTCCTGCGACACGGCAGCAATAATGACAATGACTGCCGTTTGCATTTCCGGTTGCGCCTTCCAAACCAATAATATCTGTGATTTTTACCGTTTGACCCACAGAAACATAAATTTGGGACATATGTCCATAGTAATAATCCTGATTTCCCACTCGAATACAAACATACAAACCGAAGCCTTGAGAATGATTGGAGGGGTTTTCCCAACCGGCATGAATGACAGTTCCGTTTACTGTACTATGAATATTTTTGTCATCCAGCCCAACCAAGTCCAAGCCGTCATGCTCAGATGTAAATGCTTGGGTTATTTGGAATCTTCCCATATATGGACTGTTCATTTCTTCTTTCTCCTTTTCTTTTTGTTTTTATTTTTCATATCTATGTGTTAACCCATAAACATGAAGATTTTATGTGATATCACTGTCTTCAAGAAATAGCAACTGTGCTATCTCTTGTTTTCCACTATATCATGCCAGTTTGAAAAGTAAAGAGAAAATCGAACATTTGTTCTTATTTGTCTAATTTTAATATGATTAGCTTTTTCAAATTATATAAATTGTATTCTTTACATAATTTATATTTTTTATAAATCAGTCAAAGACTGATTACAAGGGGGGAGGAAAGCAAAAGATAAAGAGAAATGACACCTTTCCTCCCCCCTTATTGACATCATTGAATTGCTTGAAAGATGCTGCACATCTTCCAACAATCCAACAATGTCAATTTCACCCCTCTCCTTTCCGTCATTTCTCCCAGATAGAGAGATATTTATTTTTGCAAGAAGGCGCACTTATCCTGCATATACTTCTAAGTTACCTTAGAGTAAATATTCTTTCTTTTTTTATTGAATATTAGTTATAATATACTAGTTATATGGGGTGTCAATTTTGTCATAGGCGCCATGTCATTTTTTAGGTATCAAATTCGCATAGAAAAGATTTTGCTGAATGAACGCATAATTTTAGAAAAAAATTGATGATTCTGTGCTGCTGAAATATAATCTTTAGCGGATGGTTTAGCCGGATGCGCTGCTTTGGTTTGTTCTTTTAATAGAAATGTACTGAATCTGCCAAAAGAAGCCTTAAAAGAAATAACACCAACCTTTACCAGTTCTTTAATTGCTCTGTGTACTGTGCGCCAGCATACTTTTAAATCTTTTGCAATAGAATCAATACAAAGAAAACTTTTTCCGTTTTTATTCACATGATTTTTCAAATAACAGTATACTTTCAAAGATGTTCCGTTTATATCTTCCTTTATAATTTCTGTTGAAATAGCATATTTCTTTGAATTTTCTTTTGGCATAGAAAATACCTGAGAAGCTGCGTTAACAGCAAACTCAGGCTTATCCAGAAGTGTATACAAATTAGCAGTTTGTTCTCCTTTTCTGGTATATTGATATTCTTTTTTCATAAGTCCCTTTTGTACCAGCTCTCTTAAAGCACGGTTGACTGTACTTACACTTTTTCCTATCATTTTTGCAATTACTTCTTTCCGAATAAAACAATCTCTGGTTTTATTATTGGCATGTTTTGCCAGTACATGATAAACCTTAAATGTATTTGCAGACAAATTGGCTTCCATAGCTGCATGACTATAGCAATAAAATGCCATAATACTTTACTCCTTTCTTCTTGACAATATTTAAAATAGTGTTACAATAAAATCATACTCCTTCATCATTCGCGTGGAGGATGACTTGACAATATAAAATAGTGAGAAAAACAACCGATAGACACTCCCAACGTTTCTTGTCGGTTGTTTTTCTTTTTACTTCTAAAATTTATAATTCTCTATCTATTCCCATTTCTTGTGGCTGAGTCTGTGAAATAATTTCAATTTTTTCATATGCATTCACCTCTGATTGATTTTGTTCTGTCTTATTATCGTCTTCTACCAATAGCGCAGTTATTTCATTCAGTCTTTCCACCTTTTCTTTTAATTCATTTTCTTGTGGAAACGGTTCCTTTACTTTATTCTGCATATCGTCATAATTCTTTTTCTCTGTTTCCAATTTCTTCTCACAATCTTCTTTTATCGTATTGATTCCCGATAAAATAGATGGAATCTTATTAATATTACGTGTTGCATTTAACCCTAATTTCATTTTGTATGGAGCATGATTTTCTATTCTTAGCATCACATCAAAATTTTCTCTAAAAACAGATAATCGGAATCCGCAATATTCACCAATATGTTTGTCCTGGTATTGCGCTTGTTTTAATAAAGCTTCTCCTGCTTCTTTTACGGTTCTAAAAAATTTACCGCCTAATGAGATACCGAGGAAACTATCAGGATTTTTTTCCAACGCGCTTTTAAAAGGTTCAAATGCTTCTATATCTTTTTCATAGGCAGCAATCAAGTCTTTATAGATATTCTCTTTGGCAGGAAACTCCATTATAAAATCTTCCATTTTATGCTTTCTGTTTAAATAACCACTGCGCAGAACATTTAACTTGCTAATATCTGCTTCTAATTCACATCGTTCAATAATTAAGGGATTTCCAGTAGCTAATGCTTTAATTTCAGCATAATCAAGGGTCATTTCATCAATTTCTTCCATAACTCGCACAGGGGATTTTGATGTAAAAACTTGCGAAATAAAGCGTTGTTTGTTCTCAATAGTTTGATAAAGGTAACTATCAAAAGTTTCTTCTGTTACATAACGGAAAATAAATACTTCTTCATTGCTATTTCCCTGTCTTACAATCCGACCACGTCTTTGCTCCAAATCACGAGGACGCCAAGGACAATCCAAATCATGTATTGCAATTAGTTTATCCTGTACATTGGTTCCTGCTCCCATTTTTGATGTTGAACCTATCAATACACGTATTTTTCCTGAACGTACCTTTGAAAATAAATCTTTCTTTTGTGTATTATTTTTCGCCTCGTGTATAAATGCAATCTCATTGGACGGAATTCCTTTTTCTATCAATTTTTCTTTCATTGACATATATACATTTGAAAATTGTTTGGAATCTATTTCATACTCATCAGCAGCATTTTTTATCATATCTATTGTTTGTTTTTCTGATGGAGTAGATAGATCACAAAAAACCAACTGCGTTAATTTTCTGCTTTCTCCTTTCTTCCATATCTGATAAACGTTCTCCGCACAGACATTTACTTTACTTCCTTCAAAATCAGGCAGCAATGGATTGATAATTCTTGGCTCTAGTGCAATTTTACGTCCATCATTGGTAACATTAAGCATATTATCTTCAAATCTGGAGACAGATTTATCTCTAATTTTCTTTGCTCGTTCTGCCAATTCCCCTACCATTTCTTTTTGTATTTGACTTGGTTTTACAGATACGGTTTCATAGTTCGCTTTCGGAACAGGCAAATTCAGCATATCTTCTGTCTGTATATCGGCTACTTGTTTAAAAATACTCATCAGTTCAGGCAGATTATGAAATTTAGCAAATCTGGCTTTCATTCTCAGACCTTTGCCTTCAGGAGCAAGTTCCATTTTAGAAACGGTTTCTCCAAATAAAGATGCCCACGCATCAAAATGCTGCAATTTATACTTTCTCAATGTTTCAAACTGTAAATATCTTTGCATTGTATACAGTTCAACCATTGAATTGCTCACCGGAGTTCCTGTGGCAAAAATAACGCCGCGATTTCCTGTGATTTCATCTAAATAACGCGTTTTCATAAATAAATCACTGGATTTTTTGGCTTCTGTTTGTGTCACACCCGCTACATCGCTCATTTGTGTTTTAATATACAAATTCTTGTATAGATCTGCTTCATCAACAAATAAACGGTCTACTCCCAATTCTTCAAAATCTATCACGTTATCTTTTTTCTGTTGGTCGTTGAGCTGCTCCAGTCTTACCTCCAGTGATTTCTTTACTTTTTCCAATTGCTTTACAGTAAATCTCTCTCCGTTACTGCATTTTATCTCCTCTATACCTTCAACGATTTCATCTAATTGATTATTTAATTCTCTTTGCTGCCTTTCAACGGAACACGGAATTTTTTCAAATTGTGAGTGACTAATAACAATGCCGTCATAATCTCCTGTAGCAATCCGTGAACAAAACTTTTTTCTGTTCTTAGTTTCAAAATCTTTTTCAGTTGTTACAAGAATATTTGCAGATGGATATAGTTTTAAAAAATCAGTCGCAAAATCTCCCACAATATTATTTGGAACCACAAACATTGGTTTATTGCATAATCCCAAACGTTTACTCTCCATTGCCGCTGCAACCATTGTAAACGTTTTACCTGCACCAACAACATGTGCTAATAATGTATTTCCGCCATAAATAACACGAGCAACCGCATTCTTTTGATGTTCCCTCAGCTTAATTTCCGGATTCATTCCATAAAAACGAAGATACTTACCATCATATTCTCGAAATCTGATATTATTAAATCTATCATTGTACTCTCTTTCTAAATCCTGTCTGCGTTTTGGATCATCCCATATCCAAGTTTCAAAACTTGCTTGTATGGTCTGCTGCATATTTTGCGCAATTTGAGTTTCTTTTTCATTTAAAACCTGTACCTTCTTTTTATCATCTGTTTCAAAATAGTCATACACCTTGACGATCTTTTGATTCAATGTGTCTTCTATGATTTGATAAGCATTGATTCTGCTGGTACCATAGGTTTGTGTCGCATTGATAGATTTATCATAGCTTTTTCCGGAAATGTTCCATTGTGCGGTAATTTCAGAATAATGTACCTGTATTTCTCCTTTTAGATAAAAAGGAGTATTCAATAATTCAAACATAAACTGTTCTATTAAGTGTGGATCTAACCATGCAGCACCTAATCGCAGACTAATTTCAGAAGCCGGTATATCTTCCGGCTGTACCTGCTCTAATGATTGAACATTAATTTGATAATCAGGATTCTCTTTGACTGCTTCTTTTGCAATTTTCAATTTTTCACGAACATTTCCACTTAAATATTCTTCGGCCGTCTCAAAACCTGCTATTGGATCAGAACCTGCAAGGGGATTTTTAAAAATAACTCCTTTTAAATCCGACTTTATTTGTTCTATACTCATACGATTCTCAAGTAGTTTGGCCATATATTCTAAATCCACTTGAGCTTTTTCGGCCATAGATATTTGCAGAGCATCAATAGCAGAATCAGCTTTTGTAACTTTCGCGTGAGGTATGATGGTCCGAGTGGTAAAGATAGCTGCTTTACTCTTTAATTTCTTATTTTCATCTAAATTTTCCAAAGAACATAGTAAATAATAACTGCTGTCTATAGAAAATACTTTTTCGTTTGCTTTATCGTGAATCAAACCGAATTGTTCTATAAAGGTGTCGTACAAGTAATTTAATTTTTGCTGATGCTGTTGAACGCTTTCATCAGAACCATTATCTAACTGTATTTGTATTAAAGTGCGTACACAATCCCTTATTTCTATCAAACTACAGATACGTTTTTTCTCTGTTTCAGATACAGTAATCAATTCTGTAGAATTACCTTCATAGAAATATAGATTGTCATTATCTAATATAAAGGAATATGGTCTATGTTGTATGTTTTCCGGTAACGGCTCTGTGATTAAAATATCTTCTTGAATTTCTTTTGTTTCTTCTGTATCGCTTATATGTATGTATTGTATTGCTTGTTCCAACAATGTTGATAAATCGCTATTATCCCGTGGTTTACAAGCACTGTCAATCCCAAATTGTGTAGATTCTTGTACCATATCTCCTAAAATCATTTCAGGATGTTCTGTAAAATAACGATTTATCTCAATTCCATTTTCATTTTTATCAACATATAACCACTCAGGAGAAGCGTTTTCAATGTATTCTCGTTTCTGTAAAAAAAGAATATCTGCTGTTACTTCCGTTCCCGCATTTTGTGTAAAGGTATTATTGGGCAAGCGAATTGCTCCCAACAAATCTGCACGTTGAGCAATATACTGACGCACTTTACTATTTTGTTTATCCATCGTCCCTTTAGATGTAATAAATGCAATGACGCCTCCCTGACGAACTTTGTCCAGTGTTTTTGCAAAAAAATAATCGTGTATTAAAAAGTTTTCATTATCATATTGCGGATCTGCTACTTTAAAATCTCCAAAAGGTACATTTCCAACGGCAATATCAAACATATTATTTTTTAGGCTGCTTTTTTCATATCCCTTGACTGAAATATTAAAGCCAGGATAAAGTTTTTGCGCAATACGACCACTGATAGAATCTATTTCAATACCGTAAACTTGGCTTCTTTGCATTTCATCCGGAAGTAACCCAAAAAAATTTCCTATACCGCAAGCAGGGTCTAATATTCTTTCTTTATGGATATTCATGTTCAATAAAGCAGTATAAATGCTTTTTATCACTACCGGAGGGGTATAAAAAGCTGTTAACGTTGAGGCTCTTGCTGACTTATATTCTTCCTCAGTCAATAGATTCTTTAATACTAAAAATTCGTTTGCCCATTTTTGATTATTTATATCAAATACTTCTGACAAACCACCCCAACCAACGTATTTTGATAGAATCTTCTGTTCTTCCTGAGCAGCAGCACGTTTTTCTGATTCCAATTTTTTTAATGTTCTGATAGCTTCTATATTGTTTTGAAATCTACTTTTAGCTCCTCCAAAATTGTAATCTTGTTCTTGTATCATAAAATTATGATTAGCAATAGGAGATATATCTTTATTTTTCAAGCTTTGGTCTATATCCTTTTCATATGCAATATTGATTAATGCATTCATTGTTTCATCGGTGCAATTCTCTAAATCATGTGTATTACTGCTAAATTCTCTTTCAGCAGGTTCCAGCCATTCGGTGCCTACATCACACAGTTCTTGATATGCTACCATACCCAAATAATCAAAAAAATCTTTAGAATTATTATATTTTTCGGCAGCTTCCTTCACATCTTCAAAATAATTATGGTTATAAACATATTGTCCTCCCGCATCACTATCCGGGTTAAAATAAATCCAATAAAATTGTTCTCTTTCTTTATCTACAAAAAATACATCCTCATACGGAGTATCGGGAGGTAAATATTCTTGTGGATATTCTCCATCACTTCCTTGAGAATCAAAAAAAGCAGAGGATACATTCTCCTCTGCTTTATCAGTTATTGTATCAATTTCATCGATTATACGTAAATGAGCTCTTTCCTCACTGTTTCTTCTGCTATTGCCTGATAACTGTTCATCATTTGCACCCATTCCATCTGATTCTGTGCTTTCATTTCCTCTGTAACCTTGTCTTTGGCTGCCATCTGTGTGATGATTGTCTGAATTTCTCTCTGTGCTTCTGCTTCTACCGATTGTAAGTGTGCTTTCAACTCCCCAAGAATCAATAACTGATTCCTTGTGTTTGGTTGATGTTCCTTTAAAAATTTCTCTCTCATGTGTCCGTACTTTCCTACTTCCATTATGCTCATCAAGGGAGTCTCTAAGTCCGGTATTTGTACTTGGTTCCCATCCGGCATTTGTACTGTCAGGTAATTTAGTTTTTCCATAGTCTTTATCCTCTCTTTCTGTATCTATTTCTTTCACTGTATGTTCAATTTCCATTAAAACATCTTTTACCAATAAGTTCAAGTAATTTCCAAATAAAAAAAGTTCTTCTTTTGAATCTATAAAATTAGGTCTTTTTATGGATTCTACCGTAAAACCACAACGTTTTTTTACAATGTATTCTACACATTCTTTTAAGTTATCATGGAATTTTGTATCATCTATATTTTTTCTTTTCATACTCTCAGATGCCAAAGCAGAAATAAAATGAACAAGATGATTCTGTGTGATATGAGAATGTTTGTCTTTCAGTTTATTCAATAAAGAGAGAGAATTACTCTCATTCACTCTCCATAAATCTAAAGGGCTGTTTCCACCTGTATCTGATATATCATAAACATATTTTACATGGTTATCCGGATACAATATAGCAATCCCGACAGTACCTCTTTTTATCCAACGCTGGTAACGAGTTACCCATGTATCATATTGAACACATGCTGTAGCAAAAGGTTTCTGAGCAAATATGTATAACTGACTCTCAAATGAATATTTATATAAGTTGGACATTAAATTTAACAATGTTTGGAAAGATTGATGATCTGTTAAAATTTGTGCCACTGCATTTTCTGATAACTTTATAATATTTTGTTTTTTATTTTCATTCATATTTATTTCCTCCTAATCGTTATCTAAAATATAAATTATAATTCTATTCCCTCTCTATTTTTCAGTATCTTTTGATCTTCTTTCATTAACTTATTTGTCCTTTGCATTATCACATCCAAAATATCTTCCATCGGTCCTGAATCCTGCTTTAAATAATCCTCATATATAGTTTCTAATGGATATTCTAATTTTAATAAAACAGATGCTTGTTCCTCTGAAAAATTATCCGTGTCAATTGCATATAATATATCTTCTTTAGATATGTACTCATAAGAATGGTCAAGAACTGTTTTAGCATCTTGCTTAAGCAACCAATCCTTTAATTCTTTTTGTTCTCTGCAAGCTTTTAAATATAATTGTTTCTTAACATCTACATCCATATCAGTTTTTAAAATTCTTTCAGATGGAGTTATTTGTGTATCAGCCGTAAAATCAGTAAGCGCTTGATAAAAATTTTCTATGGATATTTTATGATCCTGCCAAGTTCCTTTGGTATGATTAATGCCGTTAAGTAATTTAATCCCCACACCGCCTTGCTGTTTCCACTCGACCAGATTTTTTGTATAGTCGTCGATTAAAATATCTGTTTCTTTGATACCTCCTATAATATAATCAGCTTTCTGTTTTCCGCAGGGACAAAAAATACGGTGGTCAGACTGTATTTCAGGTAAATATCGGTCCAACCACTCGTTTTTTTCCTGCAAAGCAAAAGGATTATCCGTTAAATATGCAGACAGTATGTAAATGTCTTTATCTGGATTTTCTTTGATATACTGTTTCATTCCTTCAATTACAGTTGTCATTGGCTCTAAATTTGCAAAGTAACCTTTTGCATACAGTTCTTCTTCGCTCTGTACATGATTAAACTTTGCCAATACTCCGTCCATATCTATAAAGATGCGTTCTTTATTAATGGTCTGTTCAGATATGGGGATTTTTTCTAATGTTTGACTTCTAGCTGTGTCAATTGTCTGAGCAATATCTGCAATATGATTTCTGTCAAAACACTGAAAGGGAATTTTGTTCTCATAAAGCATAGAAGCAATCTCCGCGTCTTTTTCTATGCTTTCCTCTAAATTATGAATCCGACCTTCAGATTCAAAACCAACAGAAAAGTCACGTTCGATTAAAATGTTAAAGTTGTTATATTCATTATATTGTTTTAACACATTTTGAGTATAACTATCAGATTTATTCTTTAGATATATAGCATTTAAAGGTAACGGAGCATCTGTCACAGCAATATCCACACCTTGCAACGTCAAATCAAGCCTTGACTTTTGTTCATGAAATATTTCTCGTTGATTTTGAATTGAGCCATCCAGCTTACTAAAGTTTTTCATGTAGACTAACTCTTTGGCATATTCAGAAACGTAATCAGCATTGATTCCTCTTTTTTTCAATTCTGCTACTAACTGTAATGCTGCTGTTGATTTTCCTGCTCCCGGACCTCCATATAAATTTACAACTGTTTTATTTTTCATGATATTCCTCTCCTTAACTTCCTATCATTTCAGTTGTTTGTTCAGCTGCTAAGTGAAATATTGCCAATAACGCCTCTCTGGCTTCAGGAAATATCAACGCTGTTAATCCAATTGCAGCTAAACATAAAATAACAACTGTGACTATAAACTTAATCAATCTGATAAATGTATTAACTGAAAACTTTGCCATGTTGCTTTTTTCTACAACAACTACATTTTCATCTTCAATTTTATGTTTTTCTTTTAATTCCTTTTGAGCAGCTCTGTGAGCTTCTTTTTCTTTAAATTCTTCTACCAATGCTTTATACTTTGCCATTCTTTGTGTCCCACCTTTCCATTTCTTCCATTGCATCGTCCAATTCCATAACGGTTATCATTGAACGATATATAAAATCATTCATTGATTCTTCTGTCTTTTTTGTATGTTCTTTTATACGCTGTTTTTCTCCTTTTTCAAATCTTACCCGAATCCTTCTTTTTGTCTCTTTTGGTACTTTCTGAGGAATCACTATCGTTTTATCTAATTCCATAGTAGTTTCTATGGCCCGTTTGCAAAATTCATTTACATCTTCTCCTCTCTTATCGGCATGTTGCTGAATTTGTTTTCTTATATTTTCTTCAGCAAACACTAAAAATGAATCTTTTGTCTCTTTTCTCTGTTCTTCTCTTTTTTTATAGATACTTTCTTTTTCCATTATGCCCGACCTTTCTTTCTTCCAAAAATTCTGCGCCTTTCTGTTTTTTGTTCTATTTCTTTTAGATTCTCGTCAAACAATTTGTTATATATTTTGATTGACGGAGAGGAAAAGAAAAAGGCATCCGGAGTATATTCAGCAAAATATACTCTGTCCGCCCTGTCACACATATTTTCCATTGTATCTTGTTTATCCTGTTCGGGGACAAACGAAAAAATGTAGTCTATATCACTATGATAAAATTCCTGTATTACATTGCCCATAGCTTCCAGTTCTACAGGACTTGTTCCGCAAACAATCAGTTTTTTTGACTTTTCCAAAAAACTGGCACGTATCCGTTGATCCAATTCGGTTACTACGCCGTAATCATAAATATAATAATCATATTTTCCTTCTTTTAATATTGTTTCAATATCTTCTTTGTGAAATAATGCAATATTAGAATACATTAAGTAATTTTCTTTTTCCTGTATATCCGTATAATACTTTTTTAACGCATTTAAAAAACCGGTATTATTAAACTCGATATAACAGGCTTTTTTTCCGCAGCTTTGAAAATATTTCACTATTTGCAAACATTGTGTAGTTGTTCCAATCCTAGACAAACTACCAACTACTGCAATCGTTTTTCTATTTTTATGTTCCGTCTGAGGAAATTTATGATATGGTATTGTCTCTGAATCTATTTCCACAGGTTCCTGTTCAATTTCTTTGTCTTGCTTGGTTTTAGGATTTAATATTTGCGCCAATTCATCTTTTATATCACCCAGTTCTGTAGCAAACAGAAAATCGGTTATCCCTATTTTGTGACAATCATTAATTAAAGATGAGGTCGGCAAGTATCCTTGTGCCATTACAATAATTCTACTATTAGATGCCGTTTCCTTAATACGAGAAATTACTGATACAATATCATAGCTGGAATAAACCAATTGGCTGACATTGATAATAATATACTCTGCCTTTTCCTTTAAACTTTTTATAAGTATATCATCTAAATTTGATACGATTCCCGTATACTTCACAGTTTGATTATAGCTTTTCGCAACTTCTTCAATAAAATATCCTGTTTCTATTTCGCCAATATATATAATCACTTAAATTCCTCCTTAGCGCTCTATCTTCTGAATCACTGATTTTTTCTTTTCCAGCTCTTTTTCTGAAATTAAAACATCATTCCAATCATAGCCTTGTACAGAAGGATAATAAGGAATGATTTCTCCTTTAAAACCCTGTTCATTTAAAGTAGTTATTGCTTTGTTGATTGCTTTTAATCCACCAAAATCGTTATCAAATGCTAATATAACTTTATCAAATTTATTATTTTTGACATGATGAAATAAAGTTTCTATTTTTTCTACACCGCATAAAAACAAATGATTATATTCATCCATAGATTTTCCCTTTCTTTCCAATATAGTGCATAAAGATAATCCTGAAATAAAAGATTCATAAGCAAATAGTATACTGGAATGGTTATCTATATACGCTCCATATGTATAGTCATTTGCCTTTGTTTCAAGAAAAAAACGTTTATCCGGATTTGTTCCCCTAAGAGCATACATTACAGGCTTATTTTCCTGATTATAACCTACAAAAACACAATTTTTCCTTTTATCCTGATAAATCATTTTCCTATCTATCATGGAAGATACAATAGAGGGAGAAAGGCCTCTTGTCTGTAGTAAATACTTATATACCTCAAATTCATTATCATCTCTTTGAGGCAAGATTAAAGAGAGCTTTGGTTCAGGTTTATCTTCTTTTTCAACTTTGTTTGGGGGTATGTTGTCATAATAAACATGTCCTTGAATCATTTCTGTCAATATAGTTAGCGCCTCATGTTTACTGATTGGCTGTGATACATATCCTCTGCCAAAATAATTGTGGAAATGCATTGAAAAATCAATAATACTGCCGCGAACATCAGAAAGAGAATTTCTCCAAAAACAATTTTTATTCGGATCAATTCTAACACTATCATGCTCTTTTAACGAAAAGTAAGTTCCACATGAAGTTACTGTATATCCTCTTTGCCTTGCATAGTCAGTAATACGAATTTCATTTTTTATCCTGTTAATTAATTGCTCATTTTCAGCTTTTGATATGAACTTCTGATTCATTTTACTCCTCCTGATATAAATAAAAACAACTTCCGGCCACACTGGCCGAAAGTTGTCTTATCTTTCTAATTGTTCTATTTCTTTTTGCTTTAATTCTTCATATGCTCTCAAATTTTTATTATGACGATAAATCTCGTCATTTAATGTTTTATGAAGCGCTGCTGTTAATTTTCCGATACCATATTTCTTCCGATAATGTGAAAAAGAACGGTTTCCGTTGATAGAATTGCTTTTTAGATGCCTATAATATTCAGTGCGTACTTCCTTATCATATTTCTTTATATCGGATAATATTGCATTTCCCAAACGAGTATATAAATCTTTCATTTTGTTATCTGTATATTGATATTCTCTCTTTTCTCCGATACCATATGCCTCACGGTATACCGTCTCTTTTTCTTCCAGTCGAGTTTTTAATTCTTCTAACTCCTCTGTATGATACCTATTTAAATATTCTTTAGAAATCTCATCTATGAATGGTTTTAAATGTTCTATTTCTTTAGAATTGTAAAACCAAACCTTTCTGTTTTCCGGTAACGATTCGTATAGTCTCTCTATTTTCTTTGCAAACTTTTTATCAGATAAAATGTATCGTTGTTTCTTTTTATCTAAAATATTTTTTCTTAGAATCTCGTTTATTTTTATATTATCCTGACTTTGATTCAAAATATTATTCACTACTGATGATTTCATATAGTCTATGGAAGATTGCTTAAATTTCCCCCTATATTGATATGTTCCGTTATAATATACTTTTTGTCTTGTGGGAATTGGTTCTACCATGGCAATATGAACATGCACATTGTCTGTATTATAATGAATCGAAGCACACCACTTACTTGTGTTGCTTATATTTTCACATTTAGTCAATCGTTTGATTGCATCTCTTGTCAACTCTCGAATTTTAGTTTCATCTAAGACTTTATTTTCACTATCATATAATCCATTCTTCTCCAACCATCTGTTGTCAAAAGAAAGTACCGTTTGCCACATAACACTTCCATTATTTTGTGCTGTTTTGAATACATTTCTTAACTGGCTTTTTTGTTCCGGAACCAAATAATCATCTGTTTCCGTAAAAAGTTCACTTGACTTTTCAGGGTTTCCCATATATGCTTGATAATTTTCATAAGCATTGCTTTTTTCAAAAGCATTAAAGTCGTTGTAGTGTGAATTTCTTTTACTTGCTTCTCTATCAATATAATTAATATATCCTTGAAACTTATCGCTTGTTGCTGCCACAAATTTTGTAACACACACTACACCTGCTTTTATTTGCCCCATGATCTCCATCTCTCCTTCCCGAACTTCCGGCCATGGTGGCCGGAAGTTCTCCAGCTTCTGAGTCAAATCTATTACTAAAAATGATAGACTTGATTCAGAAGCTGAACAAAAACACTCAGCTTCTTTTCACAATTTAACTTTCGGCCACTATGGCCGAAAGTTAAATTTCTATCCCCTCATCGGCTCGTGTAGGATATTTTTCAGATAACATATTCATTTCTTCCAATTCATTTTCTTGTTGAGATTCTCTTACCGTTTTTGATTCCTTTTCTTCAATGCGCACATTATCCTTCACAATTTCTTTTTCCGGTATAACTTCTTTTAACTTCTGTTGGAACTCAATCAAAGTCAATTTTGAAGCAGCTTCTTTATATGCGTTAATCATAGAACCATAAACTAGACTTTCACTTTTTTGTACCGGTTCAAAAAAACTATGATATGCTTTTTCCCCTTCTGCATTGGTATAAGAATATCCCGGCATACTTGCCCAAAGATTACCATTCACATTCTCACGAATCGAAATACTGTTAAAATACATCACGTCAGGGATTCTAACTTGTGCAAATCCCTTTATATTGTCTTTATCATAAGGGGTAATTTTGACTTCAAAATTAGATCTTCCTGCTTCCGGACAAAATTTCTGATATGCTTCTTCTGTTTTAGAAAATGTACTTAACACGGCATAATTGAAATCAGGGCGAAATTCTTTACCCGGAAAACATACTTGTTGAAATTTTCCTTCTTTATTTTTTACAGACGGCATAGAAACAAACGGTCCATGTTCGCCTTGCACAATCTGAATATTTTTAATAAACATTAAATCGCCTATTTTGACTGTGGCGTATCCCATTAAACTGGGATTTCTTTCAGAATGTGCCGGTTTTGTCATAACTTCTAATTTTATTTTTCTCTTTTGTTGTTCCAATGTTGTATTATTTTTTTCATTCATGTTTATTTCCTCCTAACAACCTTTTACACAAGAATTAACTTCCGGCCATGGTGGCCGGAAGTTAATAAGTACAGAAATGTTTAATATAAAAGCTTTTCTTCTTTTGTTTTTTTCTTTTTAGAATTAGATATTTGGATTTCACGATAATTTTTAATTCTTTCTTCTACTGCATTTTTACTATCTTCGTAAGCTCCACTCGGGACGGCATCAGTTAAATAAGCATCTTCCAGTCCCCTGTTAATGCATAGCGTATTCAGCATTTCCAAAATAATCTGCACATTTTTGTCTGCAAATCGACTGGATAGACGAATCCCTGTGAGTATATCTTTGAATCTAGCTTCAATTTCATCTGCAATATTATTGATTAATTCCGTGTCTTTTGGCTTATTTTTATGTTCAAAAATAATTTGTTCTAATGCTGCTGTTTGAGAACCAAGGTGATTTTTTTCTTTTATTTCCAAAATATACTCAATAGATTCCGAAGATAATCGAAATGGCTTCATAGTTTTGACTTCAATATCATCACCTCCCTTCAAGCTAACTTTCGGCCATGGTGGCCGGAAGTTAATTATGTTTTGAATTTTCTGTTACTCTGTTTAGAGCCTCTGTATTCTTTTCTATAACTACCATTAATTTTTTTACCAAAGAAGCATATTTTTCATCCAGTAGTTGCAGCTCAGGCATTATGGTAAAAGATTCTATCAGAGACTTTAAAAGTTGATTCCTTGACATTTTCCGTTTTGCAGCTTCTTCATCTAACTGCTGGATTACTTTTAAAGAAATTCCCCTGATTCTGATTTCATTACCGGCTATATTATCATCTCCTGACAATTAAAAAAGAACACTTAACTTCTTACTATGTTAAGTGTTCTTTTCTGTTTATTATTTTATTTTCATTCTCTTAACTTCCGGCCATGGTGGCCGAAAGTTAGAATTCTATATCCGGTTCTTTTATATCATATTGTTTTTCTATTGTCTTATCACTATACAATATCCCATAAGTATCACATGCAATTTTATAATTATCCTGACATGACAGACAGGTATCTATCAAATATCCGGATTCCTTTGAATATTCTTGCAATCCTCTTTTATAAAATAATTCATGCGCTTCATCTATCACAAATGGAACAATATTGTATCTCAAACACTCTTTAAATAAAATCAACCGACCAACTCTACCATTTCCATCTTGAAAAGGGTGTATCTTTTCAAAGTGATAATGAAAGTCAATTAAATCTTCTACTGTTTTTTTATGATTCATTTCATACACATACAACAAGTGATCCATTTCATCATGGACTTTTTCTGGAGACGTTGTAGTAACCAAATCACCAATCGTATTAGGCTTCGTCTTATAATCGCCTACTCGGAACCATGAAAGTTTTTCCTGAGATGTCCCATGTTTAATATACCAATGAAACGTTTTTATAATTTCTTCAGTTAAAGGTTCCTCTGCTATATCTAACATATAATCGAATGCTTGAAAATGATTTTGCGTTTCAATAATATCATCTGTTTTAATCGGTGTGTTATCTTCAGGAAGCAAAGTTTGTGTTTCAAAAATACTTCTTGTTTGATCTTCTGATAACTTGCTTCCTTCAATCCGGTTTGTATTGTATGCCATATTCACTTGTGTATAATGATATAATCTACCTTTAATTTTAAAGTTTTTTTCCTCTAATAACGTTTCATAAATGATATGATTCATAGTTCAATCTCCATATTAGGATAATTAGTTACATTTATTATACAACTTCTGGCCATGTTGTCCAGAAGTTAAAGCTGAAATTTTTTCTTTATTGAAACGCGATTTTGGGGACTGCCCCCAAAAAGTTTACTTTTACTGCGGTAAAAGTAAAGAGCATAAGGGAAATCTGTGCCCAAACAGGGCAAAAAACTAGGCAGTGCCTAGTGATTTCATGGGAACATCTTTTTTATTTTTGATATACATTTGATATACGTTTTTTTAACTTGTTATCAGTTTGATATACATTTGTGATATACATATGATATACATTTATGAACAAAAAACTTTCGTATTACAAATGATATACATTTACAACTTCCGGCCATGGTGGCCGGAAGTTGTTTTTTCTTAAACATTCTACTGCGATATAGAAGCATGATAATTTTGGTTAGTTTGGTCAATTAAGTTTTCATATTCAGTAATCTTATTTTTATTATCCTGAATCAACTTTTCTGTACTTTCAATTAAAGATTTGTTTTTTTCTATCATTTCTTCTGTTTCTGCAATTTCAACACTGGTCTGATATTTCTTACTTTCTTCTAGCTCCTGATTTTTTGTTTTAATATTTTCAATTTTTTCATTTAAAGCGTTATTTTCATTTTCAAGTGTTTGGATTTCATTTTTATATTCTTCAATTGCCAGCAACATTCGCTGCTGTAAATATCCCTCCTTGGTTTTAGCTTGAATTTCATCCACAACTGTAATTTTATCTCTGGCAGCATAAAGCCTTGTAAGTTGATTTTGGTATTTTTCATCAGCAATCTGTATATAAAACGATAGCTGACCCCAATCATCAGGCGCTTCCATCTGTACTACAAAATAATCTTGTTCCTGAACAATTGCTTTTGTTTTCACTTGTTTTTCATTTTTATTTGTTTTTACATAACAAGCGATATTATATTGTTTACCACTCTCAAATGTAATATTATTGATTTCCAATTCTATTTCAGCAATCTTTTGCGTTGGAGAATAATCCCACCGCATAATTTTGATCGTATTTCCATCTGCCATTTTTATGGTTTGATGCAGTTCGGTTGAGCGATAAGCAACTCCTCCCGGAAAAATAGACTGAGAATTAAAGAAAAAAATATAACCTCCCAATGTAAAAATTAAAAAACTCCAAAACAATGTTGTTCGGAGTTTTTTGCCTTTTGCCAATTTGACTGCGGTTTCTAATTTTTGTATCGCTATAAATTTTTTCTTTGCATTTTTTTCATTTTCTTTGACTTCCGGTACATTCGATAATCCATAAGTATCAAATAAATCAGTTGAATGTTCATAAATGCCTTTTTTATCTTCATTTTCTTTATTTTTATTATGGGATTTTGATTTTTTAAATAGCAATTACTCACCCCCTAGAAAACTACGCTGTTTTAAAATCTTGCAAACTAATCCCTTCACCTACCTTTATGCCAGCCACTTGCCACTTCTGCAACTCAGAATTATATTGAGCTTCTATTTCATATACATTGGGTTGTGTAACACTTCCCCATTTTTCAGATTCCATTGAAACGGTACAAAATACCAACACTCTGGCTTCTGTATCTGTCAGTTTAGAATAAAAAGTATCTTGTATATCTATTGACTGTCTGTATTCTGATGATACAGAAGTCAGATTACTAATATAAAATTCATATTCTTTCGTCACATAATCTTTCAATTTTGCATATCTGTCACCGCTGGGATGAGCATCATCAATCGTATAAAAAGTTTCCAGCATATATGTAATATCGTTTATTACTGTATCTATTTTGTTAGCTTGTGCACCTTTCAGCTCATTCTGTACTGAGCTTAATTGAGATGATAAATCATCTATCGTTTGTTCATGTATATTACAAACCAACTCTTGGTCATTTAAAGTGTAAGCTTCTTTATACCTCTGTAATTCCATGTGATTAAAAATACTTATAACAATGATTCCAACTGTAATAACTGCTAAAACAATTGATACCCATATCCAAATATTTTTCTTCATAGTTACCTCTCATAATAATTCTCTCTTCCTCTTTCTCTTTTTTCATCTTGGAGTTTTGTTAATTTTAACTTTATATTTTCTTCATCTGAAACTATGATTTGTTGTTTGAATATTTCTATATTGCTATCCTCAAGAAATTCTTTTTCTGTCTGTGTTTTTGGTATTTCCTTTTCATAACATATCAGTTTATCTTTTACTTCCATAATTCAACCTCTAAATAAAATCATCATAATCAGAAATATCATCTGAAAAATTATTGACTTCTTCTGTTAATACAGCCTCGTCCGGATTATCAGGTTTTGGCGGCTCAAAGGAATTACTCTCAGTTACAGATTTTTCCTCTTTTTTATTTCCATCACAAAAATGAATTTCGTTTACCAAACCATAAACTTCTTTGCATTTTTTATGATTCTTATCTAAATAATAGTTTTCTTCCAAAGATGCTTCCACTAACATCAGCTGCCCCTTTTGATAGTATTTCACAATATGCTCTGCTCTCTCGTTATACGCTGTAAATCTCTGAAAATTCGTGATTCTTTCTCCATCTTCATTTTTTAGTTTACTGTCTGATGCCAATGTAAAATTAACTACAGGTGTATTTTTGTTTTTTGTGTAATTCAAAACAGGATCTTCCGTTAATCTTCCTTGATAAATTAACTTATTCATCATAACAATCATTTCCTTTCAAAATAAATATCAAGTATTCCAACTTCCGGCTATGGTGGCCGAAAGTTAATTCTTTTCCAACTTCCGGCCATGGTGACCGAAAGTTAATTCTCTTCCAACTTCCGGCCATGGTGGCCGGAAGTTATTTTGTGAATTCAATATTGTATTTATGAAATGGTTTACCAAATTCAATTGTTATATATCCATCAAAAGTTTTTCCTGATTTTCCTTTTAGCCCTTTTATTAAAACAGGTTTATTCAACAGAAATTTTTGCGCTGTTGCTTTGGTAATGGTTTTGCCCATGCTTCCCAAATATTTATCCTGTTTCCAAAGAGTAAAAGTACATCCTGATTTATAATTGCTGCAATAAAAGGACTTCTTATTTTCATATACAGGACTTTTACAGAATGGACATTCTCCTATTATCTCTTTTTCTATTCTAATTTGTTCCAACTCAATATTGTTCTTGGAAAAGATAATTTTATTTAGTTCTTCTTTTATTTTCATAAGCATTCCGGCTACTGTTTCTTTCCCTGTATAAATGTTTTTTAATATCTGATTGAGATAAACTGTTTTTTCTTTATATAAATCAATACCTAATGTATTTAACCTGTCTATCAGATACTCTCCCATATCTTCTAACATATATACTCCGGATTTTTCTGAAATGTATTTATTTTTCTTGGCATTTTCAATAATTTGTGTTCTTGTTGCTTCTGTTCCTATCTCGATACCGTTAAAAAGTTTCCTATAAGCCTCATCGTCAGACACTTTTTCGGTACGGAAAGGATTTTTCAAATAATTACTTAATGTTTCCGTTGTATATCGTTTAGGAGGAGAAGTTTCTTTTGACACTGCTTGAAAATTCACGGAAAGTTTTTCGCCTTTTGATAAAGGAGGTAACTGTTTTTCTTTGGTTAACGCTTCATATTTTAAAAAGCCTTGTTCTAAAACGGAAATTCCTTTTAACTTAAATTCCTCCAGCAAACAATTTTCTTTATCTACCGTCATAATCAAAAGTTCTGTTTGATTTATTTTACATTCTTCACTGCAAAAAACCGCCAAAAATCTATTTTTAATTGTTCCATATACTTTTTCTTCCTCTTCTGACAAATTTGACGGTATTTTATAGGTAGGAGTAATTGCTGAATGGCTTTCTATTTTTGTATCATCAAAAATAGACTTCTTATCCTTAAACACAACATCGTAGCCTAATTTCAAAAAAGTTTCAAGGACATTTTGAATGGTACTTTTTTCATTTTCCGCAAGATATTCTGTGTTTGTTCTTGGATACGTAACATAACCTTGTTCATATAATTTTTGAATAATTGCAAGACTTGTTTTCATTGACATCTTATATTTCTTTCCTAATACTCCCTGCAATTTCGATAAAGAAAATAATTTTGGGCTTCTTTGAATTATGGTTTTGCTCGATATATCTTTTACTATGGTATTACCGCAGTTTAATTTGTTAACGTAATCCTGTGCTCCCTTACTATCTTCTGAACCAAATGCCTTTTGACTGGTTAATGTGACTTGTATCCCATTCTTTTGATATGTACCCTCCGGCTGTAAATATTTTTCTGCAACAAAATTTCTGATTTCCATTTCCCTGTCGTAAATCGTTTTTACAATCGGAATCAACACTCTGCCTACTCTGAATAAATGCCCTGCTTTTATTGTTACATATCTTGATAAATTAATTCCAAATAACCAATCCATGTAGGTGCGTGCATATCCTTCCATAGCTAACGCATTGTATTCAGTATCATTCTTTAATTTTTTTAATCCACTGCGAATAGAAAACTCTGTTTGTTCCGGCAGCCATAATCTTTTAATCGGTTTTTGCTGCTTTAAACCAAATCGAAAGATATTGCGTATAATGATTTCTCCTTCTCTGTCTGCATCACCGCAATGAATGATTTCTGTTACTTCGGATGAATTCATTAGATTTCTTAAAATTTCAAACTGTTTTTTGATTCCTTGGTCTGCTTGAAGCTTATATTCAAATTTTTCCGGAATAAAAGGAAGAATATCTAAAGTCCATTTATTGTCTTTCGCAGAAGTTGCAGTATATTCCTCTATATCTTTTAGTTGAAACAGATGGCCAAAAGCAAAAGAAACAAAATATCCCTTTCCTTCATAGTAGCCCTGTTGCTTAGTAAAATGATTTTCTTCATTTAAGGCTTTTACAATGTTCATGGCCAAACTTGGCTTTTCTGCTATGATTAGCTTTTTTGACATTCACTCACTTCCTTATTTCAAATATGGTTCAGGATCAACAGGTACACCACCAATATGCAGCTCAAAATGCAAATGATTTCCGGTAGACCAGCCCGTTGTTCCAATTGTTCCAATCACTTCTCCTTGCTTCACCTCTTGTCCTACTGTCACATAACAAGTTGTCATATGTGCATATCGTGTTACAGAACCGTCACTATGTAAAATATAGCAATGATTCCCGTAATTTCCACATCTGCCGCAGGAGCAATAGCCACTTTTAGGGTAGTTATTCGGACAAGAATTATAAGCAACGGTAACAGTCCCGTCTTTCGCCGCAACAATCTGTTCCCCTGAACTTCCATCCGAAATATCTATTCCGTTATGGCTGCTGCCCCATCTGGAGCCAAAACCGGAGGTAATTGTCGTAATAGTCGGAACCGGCCACATATAACCACTACCAGAAACACCACCCGAAACAATTTCTCCTCCGCCTTGACTTTGCTGCCCATCTGCGTTTCCGAAATTTTGATAACTGGCATATACCTTTTGAACATATGCTTTGGTTTCTCCATATGGAATTTTTTCATAAATCAAATCAATACCATCGGAGGAATAAAGAGAATTAGAAAGCCATCCCTGTACTGCAAACGGTCCGGCATTGTATGCTGCCGCCCATGTTTTAATAGAAGCCTGTGGAAACATGTCTTTTATATATTTACAATATCTTACTCCATACTTAATATTCACTTCCGGTTCTAATATATTATCAAAAGTATACCCATCATCATCTTCTCCGTCTAAAGCAAACTGTTTTTTCATTTCCTCAAATGTCGCCGGCATAATCTGCATTAATCCTTTTGCTCCTGCAGGTGATGAAGCATTTGAATTAAAATTGGATTCTGTCTCAATGATTGCATAGATAAATGCAGGTTCCAAACCATATTTTATGGAATATTTTAAAACTTCTTCTCTGTATTCATTGATTGCAGAATTAGAAGAAGAGTCTCCTCCGGTAGATCCCTGCTGTGCAGCGCCTACAATTACTACTACAAGAATAATAACTATCACTCCACTGAACAGAATCGCAACCGAAGAACAACCAAGTCCTGCTAAGATTCTTCTGATTCGTTTCATCAATAACTGTGAGGTGCTTGCTGATGTGTTTACACTCATACTATGCACCGCCTCGGTATAGTGCAAGTTCGTCATCAGATACATCTAAGGTAAACGCAATATTTTTATCTCCTTTTATGGATAATATCGTTTCTCCTTTCCCAAGCATAGGAATCTTTGCCAACTCCGTTTCAGTTAATTGATTTTGAAATATTTCTTGAATAGCTTTAACAGAACCGGAATCCTGTCGCATAATAAATTTATACTGTGTCAACAGGAACAAAGATTTAATCAGACCTATACCTTTTGAATCACTCTCTTCCGGCATATAATCGCTGATATTTTGCGTTGCAAAAAGTAAACTGCCAAAATATTTTCTGGCTTCTCGAACATAAACCGACATCTGCTGTACTGCGTGTAATTTACTGGTATTAATTAAATGGTGTGCTTCGTCTATAAATAAAACAAATCTTGTAATATCCTCCCATGCAATCGACTTATTTTCCCAAGCATTTTTCATTTTTTCTCCGTTTATCATGCAGTTGTTCCAACATAAAGACAATGCACTGAAAACCTGAGCATCGAATATTTCGCTTTTTAAATGACTGAGATTTTTGATATTGAAAAATACGATTTGAGTATGTAATACATTTTCGATAGACGTATGTCCATCTAAAATATATCCATAATTTTCAACAATATTTTTTGACACGGCTTCTATTTTATTTAAAACATTTAATTTTTCCTTTATTGCTTCCAATTCAGTCGGAGTCATATCGGATGATATGATTTTTTCTTGTTCCTCTCTTATCAACATTAAAAAATCTGAAAAAGTTGGATATTCTTGAGCAGGAAGTCCCGTAACTTTCTTTTCTGTGTTTCTTGAAAGTGATAATCCCCATTTATCATATAATTGACGAACTAATTTGGTAAACTCAATAATTTCCAACTGCCCGCAATCAGGAACTAAAAATTTATACATTGTATCCAGCTTACTGATATGTATTAAATATGATAACTCCTCAGTTTCAGCTGTTTTAAAAATTTCAAAAGGATTAATCATTCCTTGTGAACCATCAAGAGATATAATCTTACCTCCTAAATAATTAATCAGTGTAGTCCATTCATTTGATGGATCTAAACCTCTAATAATCGTTCCTTTAATCGCCTCTGACATCATAATTTTTTTCAGCAAGGTACTCTTTCCGGAGCCTTGATCTCCTGCTAAAGCCAAACTGTAAGATAACCTTGTATTGGTTATAGAAAACAAATCAAATAAAACTTTTCCTGAATTTGTCCATCCATAATAAAAAGAATTCGGATCATTTAATCCGGTATAATCAAATGGAAGTCCTACCGATAATCCACTTGCAGTAACGGCTTGACCAATTCGTTTATATACTGTTTCTGACTGCTTTTTATAAGAACGATAAAATGAAAGCCAATCATTTTTACTTTCATTTAAAAAAACAGATGCGCTGTAGCCTCTGCCTTTTAAATCACTTATTGCTTTTGCTACAACAACATCTAATTCTTCCTGAGTTTTAGCAGATAAAAAAACACGAGTGAAAATTGTTTTAATTACTTCACTCATGTTGCTGATTTCTTCATATAACTCTTGAAATGCAAAATATTTTTGTTCTGCATCCATGACTGCGCTTTCTTCTTTTTCTGTACGAATGCGCACCCTGTTCTCTTTCATGCTGCGGTTGATATTTTTTGTTACTTCTTCAAGAGTTTCTGTTTTTACATCCACTGTTACAATTGCATTTTCTATATTAAACACATGATATAGCCAATATCTGTCTGCTTTTTTAGGATAACGATAAATAGACAAACAACACATATATCCGTCTCCGGTTTTCATATATTTCTCATCGTGCCACGAAATACCTCCTTTCGGCTGTATTCTCTCTGCCAAAAACGGATTAAATCCTTTTTTCTTTATAATATTTTCCATTGAATTTCCGGAGGATTCTATTAAATTTTCTTTTTCTTCCTGTTCTATCATCAAGCTGTTTCGATTATTAAATTTAAAGAATATTTTTTCTTTTTCTTTTTTATCAATTAATTCTGCCAATCCAACTTTTCCCAATGTTTGCTGAATATCTGTACGATATTCTTGAATTTTTTCCGGAGTATCGGCAAAATAAAATAAATAAAATAATCTATCCATAGAATTCTTTTCTATATACTCCAGCTCATCCAACTTGACTTGAAGCTCTTGTTTAAATACTTCATTATCTGTTGTCTGCATTTTATGTTTTGTATATTCCTGCTGCGCGCGTGTATCGGTCGGGAGATTAATGCTTACTAGTTTTATGTCAGAACCATACGTTTTGTAAAATTTGGAGTAACTGTATATCATATAATTAATGTCATCTTCACTTACATTAAAAATATCTCCCGATACAATCTTTTGCATATCCAAATATTCTCCATTTTTCAATTGAAAGCAACTGTACTCCTCGTTATAATCAACAAAAGGAAATACAGATGCAAATGATTTTGTTTCTCCCCGTGCGGAAGGCATTAATTTTTCTAACAATCAAAATTCACTTCCTTTCAAAATAATCTGTTGTCATTAGCTCATTCTCTGTCCCATTTGTCTGAATTGGCTGATATACTGCTCTATCCTTTCTAATCACATATAGAATACTTTGAAAAATTCGTTTCTGGGGATTGAAAGGGCTATGTATTGTTAAAATAAGCGCTACTATACAATTAAATACATAAAAGGGTATTTGTAATGCTTGATGTACATGTTCTTGTCCAAACATGGCAAAAAAGAAGAAATATAAAATAACAAAGCATAAATCAAATACATAAAACTTTTTATAAACTTTCGTAGGAGTATGAAGTTCCTCAATCAAAGTATGCTGCATTATTTATCACCTCTTATATTTTTTCCTTTACTTTTACTAACCTCATTTTTAATGTTATCTCTTGCATTCATTTGTTTTGCAGGTCGATCTGAAAAAATGTTTCTACCTTGCCCTGATGTGTTTTGTGTCTTGCTGACGGATTGAGAAGTTGAATTATGATGTACAACTCTGTTCGAACCGTTAAACGGATTTTTTTGTGCTTCTCTGAAGGCTTCTGAATTTCTTCTATTTGGTCTAAATCCTTCATTGTAAATGCTGCCTTTATTTTGACCCTGATATGGATTATCATATTTCTTTGCCGAATCCGAAACATTTGTTTCTTGATTTGCATTTGTTACTGTTTGCTGTGATACATCGGTTTTATCGTGATGTTGCTTTTCTTCACTTGACGTATTTACAGAAGCCTTTGTGGTATTCGTTGCTTCCGTTCTTGCTTTATCCGAAACATTATTTCCTTCTTTTGACTCTCCGGTCGTTGTACTTGGTGCAGCATTATTTTTTACGGTATCAGTGCTGTTTTCTTTATTATGTATCCCTTTATCCTTTCCAACATTTCTTGTTTTCCATTCATTATATTTTTGACTGATCGCTCCGGATTTTCCCGTAACAGCTCCTGTAACAGAAGCTGCTTTGCGACCCACATTTCCTACTGTACGTTTTGCGGCACCAAAACCTCTGACAAATGCAAATCCAGTATGGAATCCCGAACGGATACCCGCGTCAATTCCTAAAATTCTCTCTATAATATTCGGACCGTCAATTGCTGCTAATGCAAAAAATACAATAATTAATGCTTTGACAAAACCATTCATTTGTGTTTGAGTTTGTAAATAACTAACTCCTAATAAGAAAAACTTAAGCATTACCGATACTAAGTATATAGTAAAGAATATAGAACCCATTGATTTTAAAATTTCTTTCAGTTTTTGACCGGACGTTAAATCGCCTGCTGCAAAAATCATTGCCAATAGTTGGTGCACTGCCAACTCCCATATCAGTCTTGCTACTTTATATGCAGCAAATAACAAGGCAAGAGCAGTAAATAATAAGGTTAAAATGGTTGGAAACCAGTCTACATGGTAGCGATAATAATCTTCAATTAAGAATCCCCACCATGAGTCTTGAATTGTCTCTAACGTAGTGTTTCCATCACTGTCTTGGGATAAATAATACTTAAACTCATCATAATTATGGTAATATTTACTGCTGTCATGAATCCATATTTTTTCATTAATATCAAAGCCATCTAAAGTTTTAATATTATTCCAAGGACGAGGTGCTCCATCAATGTTTTCACCTGTATTTAAGTCTCGAAGATTTTCCCAACCGGCTGCATGACACCATAATAAATCTGTTGTATTTGAAATAATAATGCTGTCTGATACTTTCATAGCACTATCCCCACTGGGAGAAAAACTATCAGAAATAGCTGTATCTGTTTTGGCAAACTGTGTTGCCGACATCGTAAAAGAACTGATTTGTACAATCATGACAGGAAGAGCTGTTAAAACAAGTATGGAAAGAATGAAATTCTGCAATACTTTTGGATTTTTTTCATGATCTACCATCAAAGTCCAGCCTAAAACCAATAATGCAAATGCAAATAAAATCCACAGAATTGGTTGATATGATTTGATATAATCTTGTACTTGATCTGAAAAAATAAAATCATTGATACTATAGACTTGATTTAGAAGATATTCAGCACCATCAACTAAATACTTAAACAGTGATATTATGCACCAACCTACCCAATTAAAAAACCACTGGATCAGGTTATATCTGTGCATAACATCACTAAACACAATCAATATATTTTTTATTTGTTCCGTTCCCAATTTTGCCCTCCTTTCTACATACCTTTTTCTTCTTTTAATTACAATTTTTTACTTTTTAATTGCAATCCATCTTTTAAGAAATCATACATATCGGGATCTAAAAATCCTTCCTCATACCTTTTGTTCAATAAATCCACATATTCTTTAATAGTCAAATCGTTTAATTCGTTCAGTCGATTCATTCCTAAAGAACTCAACGATTCTTTCAAGCGTTGGAAATATTGATTAATATATTGCGTATCTCTCAACTTTAGATTTAACATTCGTTCTCTTTCTCTGTTTGAAATATATTTATGTACATCAAACACACGTTCTTCAGGGTTAATATGCTCTCTTGATTCTACAGGCAAATCTGTAAGTAATACATTGGAAGGATAAAACTCACTAAGATACTGATAACGATATTTAAAAGCATATTTTCCAACATTAAGAATTGGTGTTGGCTGTACTTTTTCTTTATCATTATCTTCTCTTTTCATTGCTCTGACAATCGCACATTCTCCCGGCATAAACTGACGCAGCTCCTGAGGATATATTAATGGTCTTTCTTCTAACATCTCTGTCTGAGATTTGTCTAAGGAAAGTTTTTTGCCCGACCGATTCGTTGTTGTAATCGTCTCATTTCCAATTAATTCGGAGAAATCTTTTGCCGATTCCTTATCGTTACTTTGGATAAACACTTGATTGCCGCAGTTTCCTATGATAGTTTCAGCTGCATTTCCATACTTATTTTTTATTTGCGAAAAGGCTTGAATAATTAAATTAAATCTAATATTCCTGCCTAAACACACTGTAAGAATGTTATCCATTCCTTCAATCGCAGGAAGATTTCCAAATTCATCAAGAATAAAAACTACTTCTCTGAGACACTTTCCACCTCTTGAAAAGGCACACTTTTTTGCTAAAACAAAATACATTTGCCTGATAAATAAAGAAGCTAGAAAATGGACGCTGGAATCATAATCCGGAATACCAAGAAATATTGCAATCGGTTTGTCTCCAAAACCAACCGACTGCATATCAAAGGTACTTTCAGCCGTTAATTTTGCGACATTGGTGTAAGTAAATACCTCTAGGTCTGTCAGCATAGAACTAAAAATACTGCTTTTGGTTTTATCTCCTGCCACATTGATGGAAGCATATTTCATTTTAGCTCTGTCTGTACCGGGACGTTCCTGAAAATATAAATCCAATGCTGTTGTTTTATCATTTATCCACGTGCTTGCCAACGTCATAAATGTATTAATAATGGAATACATTGTGATATTTTTTCTGTTTTTATCTGTCTCAATAAACTCGGTTTCAGGCAAAACATACTCAAAATGTCGTGCATGAATGATGTTTTCTACCGTCTCTGTATCAAGGTTAACCTTTGATGCAATATCTTCAATTTTTAAACTATCTTTCAAAGCATTTACCTCAATAACGTTCAAATATTTCGTAGCAGTTATCTCAGATACCTTTACCCCTTTTTCAGCAAGAATATTGACAACTTCCTCTACGGTTATATCAACATGATAGTGATCTTTTATATAAAATAAATTTCTGATTACTCTTTGTTTTTCTAATGTTTGACGAGCAAAGCGTTCTCTGCCTTCGTCATACTTTTTCTTGGCTTTTTCGTTTTCTTCTTTATCCATTTTCAAACAATCATCTACATGTGCCAAGATAGACGCTGAAAGTGCAGCAGCTGCATTTGAGGTGAAAAATTTATCATTTCCCCCTTCACTGGCACCTGGATTATATATACTGTAAGCCAATGTTTTACACAGTAACTCAGCTTCCTCATATACTCCTTTTTCATACGCTTCTATAATGAGCTGTAAAGGATTGTATCCCATGGAATGAATCATGTCTATCAAATTTAGAATATGTACCTCATACCCACGCTGCGTTAATGTCTTATATGAGGATGAAGCCAGTTCCAGCTTTGGATCTGTCACCACCATTGAAGCTTGCTTTTCTGCCCGTGAATAAATGTCAATCAAAGAAAATACAAACATCTCGCCTTTACCTGAACGTGTAATACCTAAAATCAAATTATTAACTGGGGAATCATCTATAAATATTTTATGGTCTTCTACTGCTACTGGAAATCCACCACCACCTTCAAAGCGATCTTTTTCAGTAAAAGTTTCAGACGTTGTTGCTTTTTCTGGAATTGCTTTATATTGTTCTCGAATTTCTTGCCGTGTCGTCCACCTTGATGTCCCTTTTTGCCCGACATTCAAAGGTTTATAACTCACTCTCATTTGATATACTAGCTTAATTGTAAAGGCTTCCATAAACAGCAACAGAACAATATACCATATCCAATATTCTCCTTGAAACTCAAACGCTTTATGAATTCCAAAATTAGATTCTATTTCGTTACTTCTTATCGATTGTATTACATTTGGCATTTGTGCAATTAGATGGATACAATAATTTCCTAAAAAAAACAGTATTACATTCATTACAATACAAACGAATGTAATCATATATTTACTTGAGAATAATTTATTCACACGAAAAACCTGATTTTTACGTTTTAAAGGGTCACGAATTTCATAATAGAAATTTTTTCTTTCTTTATTGAACTTCTTTTTTAACCATTTCATGTTTTCACCTTTGCCTTATGAGACAAATAATCCCGCAATCCATTGTCCGCCGGAAACAGCCATTACAATCAAACCTGCACCGACGACAATTCTCGGAAGCCATTTATTGGCTTTCATTTTTCCTTCTTCTGAACCAAAAATATACAGGCATCCGCATCCAACCAAAGCAAAGCCGATTGCTATGTATATGTACATTGCAATCGTATCAAAGATATTCATTGACGTTGCTTCCAAATTTCCTAATACAGCACTGTCACTTGCTGATAATACATTCATTAATATATTCATAGTAATTGTCTCCTTTTTAATTGATCTCGTATGCGATTTCTTTTTCCGGTTTTCTTCGACTATCAAGTACATAAACAAAAGAATCTATTTTGGTATTGCCGAGATATTCATTTCCTCTCAAATCAAGAGAACCTATTTGGTTGTATTCGCAGTTAAGAAAATTCAGTTCTGCGTTATTGTCAAGTTCCAGTTCATTGATACTGTTATTTGAACAATTCAAACTTTCTAATCCGTAGTTTTGTCGTACAGACAATTCCCTTAATTGGTTCTCCGAACAATCTAAATGTTTTAATTTTGGATTATAAGATAAGTCCAGTTCCTTCAGATTATTGCCATGACAATCAAACGTTTTTAGTTTTGAATTTTGGCTTACATCAAGCTTGTTAAGATAATTATCTCCGCACAGCAGAATCTCTAACTCTCTGTTTTTGCTCACATCAAGCTCTGATAATTCATTTTTAGAACAAGATAAAAATTTCAAATTCTCGAAATACTCAATACCTTGAAAATTTCTGATATTCTCTTCCATTAAAATCATCTCTGTTGTCTTGCGAATTGTTTCATTTGAGATTACTCCATCCCCTCTATCATATCTTTCAGAAATATACTGTCTGAAATTAATATCCGGAAAATTTTCTTCGTTAATTTCTACATCCATGAAGAATTTTTCCTGTGATGTTTTTTGGGGAGCTTCGGTAACTTTAATCTGATTTTCCAAAGTGGATTGCGGTTTACTTTGTTCTGCTTCACGCTCTGCTGTCTGCTTTCTCATTTTCTTAGGTACAACCCTATGCGTTGCTTTCTTTTCACTCTGTATTTCTTCTGCCTTTTTAATAACTTTTTCCTCAATAGCTTTTTCCAAACCTTTCTCTATCCCCTTTTCAACAATGACATTTAAATCTTTGTCAACGGTTGCAACAGTTGTATTGTCTTTTCTAAGATGCAGCAAGATTCCTAACTTAGAAAAAGAGGCTTTTATTTTTAATCCGATTTGCTCGGACGCATTTTTCAAAATATCAAAATAACTCGGTATCTTTTGCTCTCTCTCATTAGATTCGGTCTCTAAAAAAAGCAATAGTTTTGACTGCTCCGAAAACGCTTTCATTGCCTGTTGATTTCTCTTATATGTATCTAGTATCGAATATCCCTCGTCTGTTTCTTTGTACAGATTGTAAATAGGAATACCTTCTTTTGTGTCAAATGAAGTTGTGACAAAATATCCGTTATAGCTGATTAAACTGTATTCGTTTTCATTAAACTCATCACGTCCAAAGTTATCGCAGCCAAACTTAATAATACTTTCAATTTTTTCTCTGTGTTGACTTGCTCCCTCTGCCATGTCAACAATTAAATCTTCACGAACAAAACCTATGAGACGCCCGTTCTCTACAATAGAACAAGGTGGGCATTCTCCATTTATGTCATAAATCGTATAGTTAAGCTCAGCAAAAATTTTTGTAATATCCATATTAATTCTCCTTATTTGTTTTTCTTTTCTTTGCAATTAAAAACAAAATTAATACAATAGCAATGATTCCGACTAAAATAGATACAACAGTAATAACAACGGTCACTACCGGAAACGATTCTTCTTTTTCATAAACAGCAGTAGCTTTAATGGTATACTCCGTATCACCACTGTCTAAAGAGTAGGTGAGCTGTGCGTTATAGCCGGCTGCATCAGGCAGTGCGACCGTATCGCTGTAGTATGCAGTGTACTCCGCAACATATCTTTCGCCGGTTGCCACAGCGTCACGGTATTGAATACCATTTTCCGTATATACATCTCCTGTCCATAGAAAGTCTGTAATACGGTAGCTTTCCTGTGGCAAATTCAGAACAGTCAGAATGTCCGTTTCATATCCTGTAAGTGCAGGTTTTTCATCGTTGTATGGAACATACCTGCCGTTTAGCATATAAAAGGTAGCGTCATATACTTCCACACGCATTGGCACTGTGACGTCTGATTCCCAATGATAGGGGGTAGTGGCTTGAAAACTTGTTAGAGGTAAAGTTGCTGTTACTGTTTGTCCTGTCTGTTCGTCCGCATAATTTACTGTTTTACTGTTTGCCGCAGCAGGCTGTGAGATGACATATCCACTTTGGGTTGTGCTTTCTACCTCTGCGGTTCGATTTGTTATGGTAGTATCACTGTACGAAACATCGGATAGTTTTCCCAATACCTCTTGACCTTTGGCATTCATGAAAGATTCTTCCTGTTGTGCCTGTACGTTTTGTTCATACAAGTCTTTGATTTCTACTGTTTGTGTTTCCATAACCGGAGTTTCGGAAACAGTTTCATACGTAACATCTTTCAGTGCGTATGTTCCGTCGTCTTTGATAAGTTCTTCATCAAAGGTATGTGTTTCATCTTCTTTCAGAGATGTATATTCTACAGTTTCTATAATTTGGTTCTCATCTGCTGTACTGTTGCCTTCTGTTGCAGCAGATGAGCAGCCAATCAGTATAGAAGCTGCAATCACTCCTGAAAGAAGAATAGAGAATATTTTTTTCATTTTCTGTCTCCTTTCTGTGTAAAAATAAAAAAGAACAATCAAGTGATTGTTCTTTAGGACATACAATATTTTATTTTCAATAATATTAACGCTGGTAGTCGATATTGTGTTTTTGAGTTCGATTATACTTTAATTCTGCTTTGAGATGTTCTAATTCATATTTTAATTCGTCTCTTTCTTCAATTACCTTTTGATACTCCAAATTTAACAGTTGATAATTTTGCTGTTCTGCTTCCAACGCTCTTGATAACTTGGCATTTTTCTCAAATACCGCAGATACTCTGTTTATAGTATCTTCCGGATTTAACCCTTGAGAAACATATTCATTTAATTTTTTGCGTGCGTATAAATCCTCTGCCAACGCTTTAATATTATCTTTCATTTCGCCTATTTGGAGTGCGGCTGGAAGCACCGTATCTTTCGTTTCTTTGATGTGTGATTCGATAATATTCAAATTTTTAGTAGATTCTCTAATGTTTTGTGTGTCGGAGTAAATTTTTGTCCCTGTATCGGAAATAGCAGTGTTTATTGTATCGCTCTTTTTATTAATCGTTTCAATGTTTTTACCGTCTTTCACAGTACGAACGATTTGGTAAATAGAAGCTGCAATCATGCTAACTGCTGCCCCTACACTTGAAATAAGGGCTATCCATAATTCTGTATCCATATTTAAAAACTCTCCTAATAATAAGCATATGAAACATGCAGTGTATATAATTAATACCATTATAAGGAAATATGCCAAATAATACAAGAATTTTTCAGATAATAGAAATGACTGTACTCTATTTTTCATTATTTTTCCTCTTCACGATATTGCACGTAATAGTAACTGCCAGCATAATGGTAACTCCTATAAGCCACGTGACGAGAATTATGGTTTTATTTGAATCGGGTATCCCAAAGTATAAATAAGCGTCTATTATTGAAAGGAATAGTATCCAACCAATGGTAACACTCCAAGACAATAAGTAGTATCTCTTCATTTTTTACTCCTTTCTATTGGAACGAACTGTCCCTGTAAAATAAAAAAGACTACCTGAAAAGATAGTCTTTTATTGTTTAGAGATATGAATAATGTTATTCAGGCAATCCGCGCATATAGTATACCCTCTGTATTGAAATACTTCGTGATTCGTACCACAGAACGTACAGGTCGGTTCATATTTTTGTAGCACAATAGTATTTCCTTCAACAAAGATTTCAAACAAATCATCTTCTGAATCATATATTTGTCTAATTAATTTTGGAATTACGACTCTTCCTAAACTATCTACTTTTCTTATTATGCCCGTAGATTTCAAACCTGTTTCTCCTTTCTTATTTTTCAAGACAATTTACTAATCGAATGACTTTCTCGTTTATGATTTCATAAAAGATTTCATTTCCTTCTCTTTCGCCTTTTACAATGCCAGCACTTTTTAAAACAAATAACTGTCTGGAAATATTGCTTTGCTTGATACCTAGACTGGCCTCAATTGATACAACGTTACATTTATTTTTGCTTAAAAGACAAATAATTTTTAATCTGGTCGAGTTTGATAATGCCTTTAGCACTTCTGCATTTTCGTCATAAAAGTCATTTTTTTGTGTCACGTTTAATAGTCTCCTTTACATTGGGACGAACCGTCCCAGCGATTTTATTATCTAATTAATCCTAAATATCTAGGTCTTCCTCAATATTTATTTGCTTATCTTTTTTCAAAATAAGAGTTTCGAGATTAGGGTTATACTTTTCTGCTTCAATTTCGTTCGTACCATATTTTCGATAAAATATCTCCGGCAACTCAAACTGTTTGCTGTAATGTTCTATTTGTTGTTCCGATAAACTAGTAAAATTTTCATCATCTGTACCACAAATAAATGCCGTACCAGCAATAACTTCACAAATTTTATCACAGTCATCATATAAAGCGCGATTCAATGGTAGGCCTAATAGTTTTCCTTCTTCATTACAAACAATACAAGCGTCGTTTGTAAAGGGATAAATGACTTCTATATTTCCTCCAACTGTTTTTTGCATACTCTCTAAAGAATTATCAAGTTCTATAACTTTTGCTTCTTGTTCAGGCTCTAGCAACAACACAGTTATTTTTTCTTCCTTTTCAACTCTATCCAATTGATAAGCACCGGTAATGGTGATTTCCAGCTTATCTGCCGCCTTATTTACGACAGCTTCAAAGGTTTCATCTGTTGCTTGTTCCCATTCCTCTTCCATATCAGCTCTATAACATAATTCCTGTAGTTGTTGGGTATCCCATTCAGAATTGTTGTTTATTTCTTCTGCAAGTTCATTTAAAGATAGGCTTGCGTAATATTCATTTCTTTGCATTATTTTTTCCTCCCTTATCAAAACCCTAGATTCAACAGTTTTAGCACTGTGTACCATAGATTTGAACCTTAATAAAGCGTCATTATACCCGTCTGTATATCTGTGCATACATACTGTACTTTCTTTTTTGTTAATTTCATTTGTAATTCATCAGTGTCTATAAGTTTTTCATTGGATTTTTCAATAATGTTAGAGTTATCGTTGAGCATAGATTTGAATTCTAGTAGGGCGTCGTTAAATCCTTCCGCATATCGTAGTTTATTCGTTATTGGACAATCCTTGTTTTCTAATTGTCTTTGTAACACCTCAACACTTACAAGTCTCATAAAGGAACATTCCTTTCAAAATTTATTCCTATCTGCTATTTATTTTGTTCCATGATTCTGTCTTTTCTTTTCACAATCAGAATAATGATAGATATAATAAATAAAACACCTACCAAATGTAAGTATATGCTAGTATCTCCTGTGGTTGCAGAAGGTAAATTTTTATTGCTATTGCAATCTTCGGGATAGATAGTTCCGATTTTCGGTTCGTCTAATACAGTAACAGAAATAAGCTGGCCGTCTGTGCCAATCGTAAACGGATATTCCGTTTCGTTTATCTCATATCCAAAAGGAGCAGAGATTTCTTTGAGGTAATAGCTGCCATATGGAAGTAGGTCAGACTTTGCATAACCTTTTATATCGGTTGTCAGTCTGCCAACTTCTGTGCCGTCAGTAGAATAAATACCATAGATTGCACCTTCTAATGGTAAATTTTGAAAGCCTTGCTCTAATGCTCCCTGTGGAAAATCAGATTCTTTGATTAGCTCCACCTGACCTTTTTTCAAGCTATTTACAATAGATTGTCCGTTATTGGCTACAATGTCTACAGTCGCTGTTTCCTGCCCTTGATAGGTAAAGTCGATAGGATATTT
>OHMN01000525.1_pt1 | contig 35829 bp, 29 predicted proteins | sample 1569361 | NCBI WGS metagenome assembly OHMN01 (sample SAMEA3541508, study PRJEB24748) | human gut metagenome | biome: human gut; feature: human-associated habitat; material: faeces | place: China | collected 2012
TGCATCATTTGCATACATCACTTATTGCATCATATAAAGCATCTATTTCTTTAGGAGTTAAAACAAATATTCCTTTATTTTTCCAGAGGTTAAATGAATAATAGTCGCCCATGTGGGGTTTCAAGTTTTTTAAAATAATCTATAAAATCTTCGTCTTTCAGCTTGTCTACATTTTTTACAAAGAAAGAAAAATAATTATTGCTTGTTATTAATTTGCTTGCTACAGGTTTATTCATATTAACTATCCTACTGTAATAATCCATGCCCCTATATAAAGAGGGTACCGAGCGTAGTCAATACCCTTCTCAACCTGGACTTATAAAATCATTTTATCGAGTAGAAGTCAATCTAAAAATCTTTAAATAAAATTCATGATTGAGAATATCTAGCAAAAATAATTTACAAGGATGCAATATTTTCAAAGCTTCAGGCAAATGCATATAATTGAGCAATTCCTCATACGTGTAACATTGACTTTTATTAGCTTGTTTTACAATTTCCTTATGTAAAGTGTTAATAAATTTTTTATATCTCGTTTTATTAACAAGATGTTTAATTACAATTAATAATGCAAATAAATCTTATCGCCCTTGAATTAGCTCGCCATTTTGTGTTTTGTTAAGTTTAAAATGGCTATGATATGGTGTTATAGATATATTGATTACACCATGAACAAAATTAAAAAATAATTCATCATGTGCACATAGATTTCTTGCAACAACAAGTAACTGGAGATAAGTATGTAATTTTGAAGCTCTTTTATTTTGATCATTAACAGTAAAAATAGATTTAGCAATATAGTCTTTATCACTCGGTTTCAATATTCCATATAAATTTCTAATTGATCCAAATGTAAAGACCTTCACAGCACCCCACAGTGGAATATATCCATGATTTCTTTTATAGTGGATTTATTCATCACTACTTATCCCATAATATTGAACAATTTCATAGGCAATTGTAAAACTCAAAAATGAAAAGGACCATTAGGTCCTTTTCGTGATTAGATTAGTTGTTTTCTTTTCTTCTTTTCATGAAGTAAAGAATTGATGATAATGAAAGTAATGAAGTTAAGGCAAATGGTAATACATTTGCTTTGTCTCCTGTAGCAACATCTTCTTTTACAGATGGTGTTACTTGACCAGGTTTTGATAGATTAGTTTGATTTCCATCTTCAACTTTAATTTCATTCTTTTCTAATTTATTAATTGCATCATTTAAAGATGTAATTAAAACTTTTAATTCACTGTTTGACATATCTGCAGTTGCAGCTTTTCCAGCAGTGATTGCTTTTTGTAAGTTTTCATAACTCTCTGTTGTATAGTCTTTAGCTTCATATCCATTAGCTTTATTTAATAAATCTTGTAAGCTATCGTATGTATAAATATTTACTAAATCACTACAAGTATTTAATAAATCAGCGTATGCTTGATCAATGTCTTCTTGAGTTGGTTCAGATTCATCTAATACATCATTTGCATTTTCTAATGCATTTTCAAAATCTAACCATGAATCAGCTGTATAATCAGATGAAGTTAATACACTTACTGTATCTACTAATTCTTTTAATGTAGTTTTGTTAGCTTTTAAAATTAAACGCATTTTTGCATCATTTAACGTTTTAATCATAACTTCTACATCATTTGCATCTGGATTTTCACTATTTAATAATGCTTCAGCTTCTTCGATAATATCATTTAAGTTATCTACAGATACTTTAGAATAATCTTTTGTATCAATAGCTTTTGCTGCATCAATAGCATCTTTTAATCCTTCAGTATTTACAACAACAGTACCATCATGGAATTTGATTTCAGCTGCTGAAGCAAATCCACCAACTGATTCTAAGAATTGAATTCTTATTCCATCAACATCATAAGCTTGATCAAAGATGATTTGTTTTTCAGTTGCATCATTTTTAAGATTTCCAGTTGCAATTTGTGTCCATTCATTAGAACCTGCTTTTTTAGCAGTAATTGCATATTTAGTTAAGATACCATTAGAACCTGTTTGTCTTGGTAAATATGAAATTCCACTTACACTTGAAGTGTTTTTAAAGTTAAATTCTAAGATATGTTTAGTTGTTGTATCATTCCATGGTGAATGGAACATAGTTCCTGGATTTCCATCTAATGCTTTATCAATACTACTTGATGCATCTTGAGATGGTGATTTACCAGTAATTAATGATGAATCAATGAAGTTTACATTAGTTGCATTAGATAATTTTAATGAAGCTAATGCATTAGCTAAAGCTAATTCATATCCATCTACTGTATCTTGCATAGATACAGGCAAATCGTATTTAACATTGTTGATTGCAGCTTGTAACATAGCTACACTATCATCTGTATAGTTACTTAATGCAGTTTCATCAATTAATTTTAAGTATTTTTCTACTCTTGAATAATTAGCTTTTGTATATTCTACATCTTTTAATGCATTATTTAAGGCATTTAAAGCATTAGTGATTTCTTCTTGAGTAGGATTAAATTTATTTAATACTGCTTGTCCATTATTAATTAATGATTGTAAATTTGGATTTTTATCTACTAATTTAGAAGCAATAACTAAAGCGTTATCTAATTCCATAGTAGAATTATAAGTATCATTTACACCAACACGTACATCATCAACATATCCAACAAATGCATTTGTTTCACTACCAATTCTAGCAAGCGGTAACATTGTAGTTGCATGTAATGGTTTATAGTTTCCAGTTAAATCAGCCATTTCATTAGATGTTTTATCTTTAGCTGGATCAATAGTTGATACTAATTTTCCATTAACATATAATTCAGTAACATCTTTTCTATTTTTGAATTCTAATTCAACCCATTCATTTACTGGTAAGATGTAATTAAATGAGTAATCATGGTTTTCTCTAGAGAAACCAACTTTACCTGTACCCTTTTGTACAGCTTTGATACTTCCATAATCTGATTCAAATAAAATTTGTTCATCAATAGAAGCACTTGTTCTTTTTACTTTAACACGTAAATCATTACCTAAACCAGCAGTTTCTAAATCAGTTGTTACATAACTTTCTTTACTAGTTAATTGTAAAGCTTGTTTACCATCAACAGTTTTAACTTCTGCATTTTTTAAAGTATTAAATGTTTCATGTAAAATAACACCATCTTTATTTTCTACATCATAACCGAAGTTTGTTCCTGGAGCATCTCCTAACTGTTTAGCGACACTTTCAGCACCAGCTAAATCTAAAGATTGTTTACCCCATAATTTAGCAGCAAATAATGGTAATCCTTTTACAATACGATCATAAATATCATATTCACTCATACCATTTTCTAAGTAGTCAGTCATATCATTCCATACTGCGAAGGCTCCACCTATCATTTGTTTATCACCTGCAGGTACAGTAACACCACCGATAGTATTGATATTTAAATTATACATTGTTCCATTATTTAAATAATCATAGTAATATCCAGCAGCTGGTACGATGTAGTAGTTTCCATCATTACAGTTAATTAAATCGAAACCTTCTTCATACATCTTATCCATATTTGCCCAACCAAAGTTCCATAAGTTCATTTGAACATCTTTGCTTGTAACTTCAACATCACCTTTGATAGATGATAAACTTCCCCAAATCCGAGCAGTTCTACCTGTATCTTGAACATATTTTAACATATCATTACAGAATTTACGGTATGCAGTACCATCTGCACTGTATTCATCAGCACCAACATGTACTGTTGTTTGAGCATCAAATACTGGATCTTGACCTTTCATATATTCATCAAAGATTCCTTGTACGAATTCTACTGATTCATCATATTTTGTAGTTAAGTTTAAGTGATCATTTTGTCTACCGCTAGTACCATGTCTTAAATCAGGTCTAACTTTAGTAAGAGCTAATGAATGTGCTGGTGTATCAATTTCAGGTACGATATTTACACCATAATCTCTAGATTCTTTAATATAGTTTTTAAATTCTTCTTTTGTATACCAAACATCTTTAGCAGTTAAATCAGCTTTATTTAAACCACCATTTCCACCTTCTTTAACATCAGATTCAAGACGGTCAGTTTAGCTATTTCTTTAGCTTCATCACTGGCATAATTGCCACTCCCTCTTGAAATAATAGTGCCGTTATTGCTTTGAGCATCTTTAAGCCACTTATGAACAGTGCTGTCTGCAATACCAAACTGCTTGGCAACAGATAACTTTGACTCATCGGGATGATCTAAAACATATTGTACAACCCCCTGTTCGTCTGTAAATGATGGTTTACTCATTGTCATGTACCTCTCTTTTAATATAATTAGCTTATGACATTGTACCATATGATGCTTTATTCTTCCATTTTACTGGTACAGTTTTTATTCTAGCATCAGGAATCTCAAAGAAAAGAATGTAAAGAGTTCTTGGATGACTTAACTGTTCGAGATCAAAAGATGCTTCAATGCAATATTACCATTGTGCATATGGCGAACAGCAAAGAAGAACTAGATACTGATACAGAAACAATTCAAGCTATTGTAAGAGCACATTCATGCGAACTATCTGTGTTATTCTTTGCATCTAGACAATTAAACGGTTTAGTAACAACGTTACCTATCGGCATTAATCGTTTAGAAATCTTTAGAACTTTATTAACCGAAAGCGCCAGTGCTTTTGTTCCTTTTAGAGCACAAGAAATCATGGATGAAGGTGGTATTTGGTATGGTCAAAATAAACTTACAAACAACCTCATTATTTGCAATAAAGCTAAACTTCAAAATCCCAATGCCTTTATCCTAGGGGTTCCAGGTGCTGGTAAATCATTCCTTGCCAAAGAGGAAATAGAATTTTATGCATGTTCAACAAATGATGATATTTTAGTATGTGATCCTGAAAATGAATATTCTAATATCATTAATAAACTAGGTAGTGCAGTTATTGAAATTGCAGCAGGAAGCAAGGACCATATTAATGCGATGGATATGGCTGAAGGATATGGTGATATTGGTAACCCAATTGGTGATAAATCACAATTCATCATGTCTTTATTTGAGCAACTTGATAACAACAAACGTGGAATAACACCTGTGGATCGAAGAATTATTGATAGATGTGTTGCTTTAGTTTATGAAGAAGCTAGAACAACCAATACTACACCAACTTTAAAGACATTAAGAGCCATGCTACTAAAACAACCAGAACTAGAAGCGAGAGCCTTAGCTTTAAAATTAGAGTTGTTTACCGATGGATCACTTGATGCATTTGCTCACCATACAAATGTTGATGTAAAGAATCGTATTATTTCATATAACATTTTCAACTTGGGTAAACAATTAAAAACAATGGGATTACTGGTTATTACCGATGCAATGATTAATCGTGTGAATGAGAACTGGAGAAAAGGTAAAAGAACTCATGTCTTTATTGATGAAATTCATGTTATTTTCGAGAATGAAGAAAGTGCATCCTTCTTTGCTTCGGCTTGGAGACAATTTAGAAAGCGTGATGCTTATCCAACAAGAATCACACAAAATGTTAAGTATCTACTTGCATCACAACAAGGTACTTCCATGCTTTCGAATAGTGAATTCATCGTAATGCTGAATCAATCACCGAACGACAGAGAAGATCTGGCTGAATTACTTAAATCAGCAAAGAACAGCAAGTTTATATTACAAATGCTCAATCTGGTTGTGGATTGATTAAATATGGTGCTTCTATTGTTCCTTTTGTAAATAAGATTCCAGAAGATAATCTTATCTATCAAATGAATACAACAAAACCAGCAGATCGAAAACCTGCTATTGGTGAATAGCTTTGCTTAAAACAATCAAAACAAGAGAGATTGTCCATGATATAAAAACGAAAAACAACAAGAGTGCTCTCTCTCTTCATTAAATCTTCTGTTGTCCAATCAAAGCCAAATGTTGTTGGAAATAAAAAGGAACGAATGAGTAGTGAAGCTGAAGCTACAGAATCTGTTCAAACAACAGCCGTCTAAACTGTTTCAGCTTCTACTCATAGAATTAAAAATTATGGTAAAGAAAAGATTCTTAAGCATAAAGAAAGAATCAAACAGCAAAAACAATTTGAGGCAATAAAAACAAGTTCATCGATTCCTTCAAATGAGGTAAAGATAACTAAAACGCCTAAAACTAATAAAACTCATTATTCAAAACAGATGCGATATTTTTCTATAACAAAGCATAAGAATAAAATAAAAGAAGCAAAGGAAATTAAAAAGAACACTACTAGAACTACAAATGTTATCACTAGAACATTTAAAGGCAGTGTTGCTGTTGTTAGAAAAGTAACTAGTTCGTTATCTACTCTACTAGGTGCAGGTACAGGATTAATTCTATTATTGGTAATTACTTTGTTTATCGGTGTGTTTGGTTCTCTTTCGTCTGGTTCAATTATACTACCAGGTACAGAAACTGTTAGTGCAGAAGTATTAGCTTATTCAGATACAATTGAAAAGTATGCAAAACAATATGATACGGAAGATTATATCGTTATCATTCAAGCGGTCATGATGCAAGAATCACAAGGATTAGGTAACGATCCTATGCAGTCTAGCGAATGTCCAATGAATGAAAAATATCCAAACACTCCTAATGGCATTACTGACCCAGAGCATTCTATAGAAGTGGGCATAAAATATCTTTCCTCATGTTTTAAAGAAGCAAAAGTAAAAGATCCATCAGATATTGAACATATCTATCTTGCACTACAAGGATATAATTATGGTAATGGGTATATAAGTTGGGCTGTTACTAATTTTGGTGGTTATAGCAAAGCCAATGCCAAAGTATTTGCGAATGAGCAATGTGCTAAACTTGGTGTTTCTGCTTATGGCGATCCTGATTATGTAGATCATGTCATGCGATATGTTTCATTAGGTTTTGGAGATATTCGAAGCAACCCTAACTTTGAAAACATGCAAGCATGGGGATTCAACAACCCATATAGTGCAAGTGCATTATTTGGCCAATGCACTTGGTTTGCTTGGGGAAGATTTTATGATATATATGGTTATAGCCCTGGTTTTACTGGAGATGGTTACCAATGTGCAGATCAACTTGTAAGAACACATCCTGATAAATTTGAGATATCATCTACTCCTAAAGTTGGTGCTATTTACTCTGCCATTGGTAAAAATCATGTTGGTGTTGTTATTGGATGGGATGGTACGAATATTACTGTTCAAGATGGTAACTTAGATGGTAGAACCAACACTTTTCAAGAAGCTAAAACCGATTGGAAAACCAGCACTTATACTCTCGAGACACTCAAATCAATATATGGTGGTGTGAAATTTGCGAATCCAAAATAAATGAGCATGTAGAACTTAATCTATGTGCTCATTTTTTTGTGTCAAAAATCCATATTCACAGATATTCTATACTCAAAATGTAAAAAATACACAAAAAAGGCTGAATTTTAGTAAATTTGGAATTACTAAATTCAACCTCGTGGTATTTACTATTTCTCAATGGGATTTAGTTTTACAATTGAGCATTTCTTTAAGTTTTTTTTCAGCACTCTTTTACCTGATGTTTACGATATAGTATTGTATGATTTTGATATTTTTCCATACTAGGTTTACTTATCTCTATAGCTGATATATGCTAAAAGCACATTTCCTTCTATCGTGATTTTACCATAATCACAAGGAATGAAGAGGGTTTCTCCTGCCTTTATTTTTCTACCATCAATGACCCCTATTCCTTCTACACATAGAATGAAGTAGAACTCAGTTAAACAAAATTTTCCTTTATTCGTTACTTTAATTTTTCCGCAGGTATATAAACCAGGTCTATCCAAAAACTCAGTGATAAGACATCCATCTTTGTCAATCTCCGTTGTTTCAAGAGGTTCTTTCTTATCATCTGGAATTGTAACATTATTAAATACATGTTCTATATGCAATTCTCTTGGATTACCATCTTTATCAACACGATTATAATCATATAAACGGTATGTAACATCACCATTTGTAGAAAAGGCAACACATACTCCTTCTCCTGCAGATCCGTGTAAGGTTCCTTGTGGGATATCAATAAAATCTCCTCCATGCACAGTCACTTTTCTAAATAGCTTATCCCATTCTTTCTTATTGGTCAGATCAATAAACTCTTTTTTACTTTTTGCATGATGACCGAGAATCATATAACCTTCTCCCTCACCTAACAACCATTCACTCTCTGGTTTTCCACGCATACCACTATATTTCAATCCATATTCATCACTTGGATGAACTTGTACAGATAATGGAGCAACTTGATTGCCAATAACCATGCGAACTGGTAAGTAATCTAAATTACATCCGAACAATTCTCTGTTTTCTAAGTAAAACTGAGATAATGGAATATTTTCTTCCCGCACATTGCAATCCAAATGATTTGGTATAGCAATTACAGAATAGATTTCCGCTACATTTGGTAAATCTGTTTTTAAATCAAACATTTTTATCAATGACCTTCCTCCCCAGATACGACTCTCAAGGATGGGATCAATTTGAAATATTTTTCTTTTCTTCAATTTTATCTCCTCTTCTTTAATTCTTCATAGAAATATATTATTTTACGAATTAACATGTCATGCGTTTCATTTAATTGACAATATCTTTTTAGTGTTTCTCTTATTCCATTATTTTTAAGGTAAGCCTGTAATTCTAACGCTTCTTCATCAGTTTCATCTACATACAGTAACCCTAGAGCAATTGCTTTAGCATGAAAATCGTAATTTTCTCCTTGTCGCAATGCCAGTACAGCTGGATATACTAATCTATCATTATAAGCTAATTTTCGAATAGGATTACAGGCAACCCTTTTAATGCTATCCAATATTGGATCTTTTGCCAAATTAGATATACTGATTCGATTAAGGTCAGCTTTCTTTAATTTATACTCATTTAATATAACTCGTTTTGTTATTTTTGCGACACCAAGTGCAACTTCTTGGCAAAATGGGTTTAACTCAGCTTCATTCATCGTTTCTAAACCACAATAGAATCCACTATAGGCGTAAGCCGCATGTGGTCCATTTATCGTGAATAGTTTCATTGATTTAAGTCTATGTACATCATCTGATTCACAAATTCCTGAAATATTTGAAATATCATTATAAGCTAGTTTTTCAATGATAGAGTCTGTTACAGCAAGACTTTGTACTTCCAATGCACTATTTGATTGAGCAAAAGTCGAACGAATAATAATTGCATCTTTAACTTCAACATAAGTATCAAACTCTTTATTCTCAAACTCATTCAAGTAATTCTTAATCCCCTCGGTAATAGATAAAATCAAATTTGTTTTATTAGTAAAAACAAGTATACTTAATCTCTTCTTCTGTGCAAGTTTATGCTTTGCAACTTTTCCAAGCAAAGGATAAAGCATGTAAATATCTTGTGGATAGGTATCAATCGCTATAACATTTGCCTCTCTTAATGGTTTGCTAATATCGTCATTTACATCATATACGCCATAACCAGAATACTTTTTTTTATAAGTTTGATAAGGAGTGTGCATTTCAACAGAAAATTCACCATTTCTTAAATTATCGATAACTTTTTTATCTATATCGTAAAAATCAACATTCCATCCAGCATTTAGAAATTCAGCTCCTAAAAAGCCTTTACCTAAACGCCCTGCGCCTAAAATAGCAATTCTATTCTTCCGGCTCATCAAGACATACCCCTTCAATTCCAGCTTCGTTAACTTTAATCGCAATTTCATTCAAATCTTTTGTGACTTCTCGCATTGTGATAGCTTGCAAAAGCATTGGTAAATTCATACCAGATATAATTCTATAATCTTTAACCTCATTTGTAAGAAGATTTATTAGCAATTGATTATAAGGACTTCCATGTTTTAAATCACAGAAGAATAGAATAGAACTACCCTTATTTTTATTCAGATATGAATTTAGCTTTTTAGAGAATTTGTCAATCCCTTCTTCATCTAAACAAATAGCTTCTATTTCAATTACATTTTGAACTATAAACATACAAGAATTTACAAGTTCTCTAGCAAACATCCCGTGTGATAATAACAGTATTTTCATCTTATGCATTCTCCATTCTGATTATCAAATAATTCCAATAGCTGCTAAAACAAACACTGCTATAATCAGTATTAGAATCATTTTAACAACAGAAATATTCTTTTTAGCCATCAATTGCCAACATCCTAAAACAAGCAATAGTGGTAATAGTTTAGGAAAAATTCCATCTAATAATTCCTGTAAAGAAATTTGATCATTACCGCTAGGATATGTAACAAGTAAATTAATTCCTACATAACTTGCGGCAATACCACCCATAATTGTTGTACCTAATAACAAAAATGAATCTCTAATTTTATTAGATGCATCTCCTATCAAAGTTTGTATTGCATCTAATCCAAGTCTGTAGCCACTATTAAACAACACTTTTGATATCAATATTACAACTAAATTATATACTATTATATAGAAGACAGCTCCAAGAATAGATCCTCCAGATGATAATGTAATTGCAATAGATAATAATAATGGAACAATTAATCCTGGATTAAGTGCATCTCCGATTCCGGCCATCGGTCCCATTAAAGATGTTTTTGTAGATTGTATAAGCTCATCGTCAACATCTTTCCCTAATGCTTTTGCTTCTTCCATAGCAGTAACAATTCCATAAATCACACTACCAAAAATATTTTCTGTATTGAAGAATTTATAATGTTTTAACAACTCTTCACATTTTTTATCATTATCATAGTATTTATCAAATAGTGGTTCCAATCCCCAAAGAAAGTTTGGACCTGATAATGCATCAAATGATCCAGCTACGCCATATGCGTTATAGAATCTGCGCCAAATAGTATCAATTTCTTTTTTTGTCAACGGCTCCGTCGTTTTTGTAATTCTATCTTTTTTTTGCTCAACCATTATAATACCTCCTCTTCTTCTATAGTAAGTGTGTTATTTGTATAAGTTGTTCCCTTATCACTACCTATATAATATAAATACGCTATTCCAGCTGCGATAAATGTTAATCCGATGATATTTATATTCATAAATACAACCAAGGTGAATCCAACAAGGAAAAAGATAATAAAGAACTTATTATGAATCGTTGTTGTTAATAACGCCGCAATACCAACTGCTGGAAGGATTCCGCCTAATGCATTCATTCCATTTAATACAAACTGAGGTAACATCTCCATAAAATCTCCAATATATTGTGCCCCAAAATAAATTGCGATAAAAGACGGGATAAAGCGCAGTGCGAAATATATTGTTTGATTATATAGCCAGAATTTTTTTACAAAGCCTTTATAATCATGATCAGTTAATGACTTTGTATAAATTCCTTTAATCATACTTCCCACCGCAGCTTGTGCGGTAAAGGTAAATGACCCCAATACACCGATTCCAGATGCAATGGCAATTGTCGCGCCTGCATCCAACTTTCCTAAGATACCTATTGCGATAACAGGATAAGCCATAAATGAGACATCCAAACCTACAGCTCCTCCTGGTGTTACAACTGCTAAATAAACGAGCTGTACCCCAATTCCTAATTCGACACCAGCTTTTATATCTCCTAAAATAATTCCACATATAGTGCCACCAATTAACGGTCTACCTAACGTATACCATCCTAAAGAATTACCTGATAACGGACGTTTTAAATTGCCAAGCAACGGGAATGCATTTCCACTAACTGCACAAAGTACTGAAATTATAATACATTGAATTACAAACATTGTGTTTCCTCCTTTTATAAACTAATAGTTATTAAATTTTTTCTTAAAACTCTTCCAACTTGATGGAACTTTAGATATCATCGTCATGATTTCAAATTCATAACCTAAATCATCTAATCGATTGTATGTTCTAATTTCTTCCGGTAATAAAAAGAAGCCATTATTAATTGCAATTGAATTTTCTTTTTTACTACAACAGCTTACAGTAATTGGTTCCTTTACAACCCACCCTAATTCATACAGACGTTCATAATCAGTTACATTTTTAGTTATAATATAATACTTTTTCCCTGACTTCTGTGCTTCTTCCAGTTTTTTTGATGCTTTAATTACATCAAAAACATGCAGTTTTACAGTACTAGGCAGTACACTTTGATAAATAGCTTTCATACGCTCATTTTTAGCTATATCATCATTCACAATGATGATACCATCACAAGGGTAATTGGGTAACAGTTTAATCATCGTCTGCCCATGAACTAATCGATCGTCAATTCTATACAAAGTAATCATAATATTTCCTCCTTAATTACACCGGCGCTTCATGTACTTGTACGATATCATCATATACGCTTTTTAATGTTCTGTATGAATTTACAATTTTTTTTAACATAAAATTAATAAAACATCCTTATTTCTTACACTATCTTCAAAATCCTATATATCTGTTAGCTACTTTTTGACACTATCCTTTAAGTTTGATAAAATTTATTTAATATTTGTTTAATGTGAAGAAAAAACTATTTAAGTGTCGAAAATAGAAAAAATATATATTAAAAAGAATTTCTACAGTTAAATACGCATTCCAGTTATGGATACGAAATAATATATGTTACAATAAAAACAGGAGATGATATTATGATTGAAAATACAAAAAAAGAGATTTATTCCTATATAAAGAGCATCAGTAATCGCATAACAACAGATAATATCACTTTATTTTCCACTGCTAATATCGCCAATGAATTAAAGCTTAGCAGAAACTTAGTCAGTCAATATTTAAACCAGCTTCATAAGGAATATAAATTGATCAAGATTAATACACGTCCAGTGTATTTCCTAGATTTTGAAACACTGACAATGAAATACGAATTAGTTGACTTAAAATGGGAATATTTAAGTATTGAAGAGATATTTAATGTATTAAATAATGCAAAAGAAAAATATGCGGACTTCAATAAAGCAATAGGAAAAGATAATAGCCTCTCTTATTGTATTGAACAATCAATCACAGCTGTAACCTATCCTTCTAATGGGTTGCCTATTTTCATTTTTGGTGAAAGTGGTAGTGGCAAAACTTTCATTAGTTCCTTAATTAGTGAATACGCATTAAATAATAAAATCATCCAAAAAGGAGAAGACATTATTTATGTCAATTGCATGCGATATCAAAACAACTCTATTAATTTTATTAAATTAATAAATAAGATTATTGAACAAGAAAAAAAACGGAAACTGATTATCACATTTGATGATATACATTTATTGGAAACTGAGGCTATTGAAAAAATTTTAGCTATCCTCGAGGGTAAAAGTTCTGCTTTTCATACAACAGGAATTTCTCATCAATACATACTGACTTGTTCAACTAGACTAGATGAGAATATTCGCCAGAAATTAACAGCAAGACTTCCGATCATTCTAAATTTACCATCTCTTGATGAACGTTTATTAAACGAGAAAAAAAAATTTATTCAATACTTCTTCACTGAAGAGGAGAAAAAAATTAGAATTAAAATTTCAATAAGCAATCATGTATTGAACTTATTAATAAACTTTAACTTCATAGATAATATCAATGGCTTAAGAAACGCTATTCAACTCAGTGTCGCTAATGCCTACGTTAAAATGAATCCCAATTCGTCTACAGAAATTAATGTTTTTGTTCACAACTTGCCTGATCTTCTAATTTCAAGCCGGACGATAGATACAATTAAAGATGAAGAAACAAACATGATTCGTATAAATAAAGATTTTAATACTACTCAAACCAATGAGATACTTAACTTTTTTAATACAATGCTTGAAACTTATATTGCATTCTCTGAAAACACTTTAAGTTTTAATGGTTTTATATCTCAATGTTTCCGTAAAATAAGTGATTACTATGAATATTTAATGTTTGATAATAAATATTCAAATTCAAGAATAAAGGCTATCGAAAATGTGACTAACACAATCGTTAATGAAATTGAGAATACCTATCACTTATACTTTCCAGCAACATTTCAGCATGCATTAGCATCTTCAATCTTTACAAGGTTACAAATGCATTCCAAATTTATGTCATTTGAAGAACAAAATGCTAAATTAATTGAATCATTTTATCAAACTGTCTGTGAAACCTTATCTAAAGAAGCCATCATCGCCGATGAAATTACAAATTTAACTTTCTTGAAATTAGATTTTAAGATGAGTAATCTTGAGAAAATTATCATTACCTTAAGTATTCATGTATATAATCACAATATTCATAATACAGAAACACTTGGAATTATCATTGCACACGGTTATTCCAGCGCTTCCTCAATTGCTGATACTACAAATAGCTTATTAGGCTATCACCTATTTGAATCCTGCGATATGCCTCTAACGATGCAAATGCCAGAAGTAGCTGAAAAGGTAAAAAAATTGATGAATGTAAAACGAAATGTGAGAAATCTTGTTCTTATGGTAGATATGGGATCTTTAGAACACTTAGGTGAAAATCTCGATTCTCTTTATAATATAAATATTGGTATTGTAAATAATATATCAACTGGATTAGCCATAAATATTGGTCAAAAAATTCTTGCTAATGTTTCGCTAGAACATATTATGAAAGAGTCTTGTAATGAACATTTAATAAATTACAAAATTATCATAAATACTAAGCGAGATAAAGCTGTCTTATTTACAAGCGAAAACGGGAATATAATTAACGAAAAACTTGTTGATTTCTTTAAGAAAAGTCTACCAAGAAAAACTGGTATTCATATTATTCCATACGATTACAAAACCTTACTTGATGAAGGCGATAAAAGCTTTATATTTAACAGTCACGAAATTCTATTCATATGTGGTACCTTAAACCCAAATGTTACTTCTGTACCCTTCATAGGTTTAGATTCCTTCTTAAATACAAGTGAGCTATCAAAAATCGCTTCCATCTTATATTCGTATATGAATAAAACAGAGCTTATTCAATTTCAAGAGAATCTTTTATTAAATTTCTCAATGCAGAATGTAGTCGGCTATCTTACAATCCTGGATGCACAAAATGTAATAAAAACAGTAAATACAGCATTGGCTGTTCTTCAAAAGAAGTTACATATAAATATGGATTTTAGCACCTCTATAGGATTAATTATTCATATAAGTTGTATGATAGAAAGATTAGTTACTCACACTGCTGTAGAAGCAGAGATTGATTTTAAGGATATTAATGACAATCAAAAACATTATTTATCCATCATCCTAGAATCGCTAAAAAGTATAAGTTATACATATGGTGTTAAAATTCCTATGAATGAAGCTCTTTATATTTATGATTACATAAATGACTTTCTTACCGATTCCGATATAGCTGTATAAGAAAAAGCCTCTTAAAAAAGGAATATTCCCTTATCAGATTATATGATACTTATTATCACTAATATTATATTTACTATCTTTTCAACATATTATAAAGCTAGAAGAAGCAGGCACCACTTGACTATTAGTACCTGCTTCTGCTCTAACTTCTTCTATATAAAATTTTCACCTTATACTAAGTTTCTTTAAAAACAAGTATAGGACTGATACAATTATTTTTATTCTTTATAGTGAACTGACGTTAAGCAACTTTAATTTTCCATAGATGATTCCTTTCGGAAGGTTAAGGGGGTTTTAGGGGGAAAAACAGTCACGATCAGCAACGAAAAAGACGTACTCCCCCCACAAATACGCTAAAATTTGAAAATTCTGTAAATTCAGTATTCATATGTGTGAATATAAATTATCTGGATTGCTCTCTTTCTCTTTTTTTATGCCATTCACCCAGCAGTTTTATAATAAGTTCCTTTTTCTGATTGGGTGTGTAAGATCTAGGAAAGTATTTATTGATTTCCTCCATCTTGAGACTTAGTTTTTCCTTTTGATTTGGCTTGTCTGCCAACAACATATCCATCATTATGACTTTAGATAATTCTTCATTTTGACTTTTTCTCTTTAACTCCTGTGCTTGTGCAAGGCTTGGAGTTGCTAAAGTATCTTTTATTACTTCGACAAGTTCGTTCTGCTCCTTCAGCTGAAGAAAAGATAATTCGTAGGCTGGGTTTAATGCTATGTTAAAACCAGCCTCATGAATACCATCAACCATATCTCTTAAATCTTTAACCAAGTACGTTAAACGAATATAGCGTTGTACTTGATTTCTGCTTTCTCCAACATCTTCGGCAAGTAATTGAATGGATTTTTTATTATTTTCTAACTTGTACCCAAGTTGGGTACAAGTTAGATCTGTTCTTTTACCTTGTCTTTTCATGGCTTCAAGTTTCATTCTATAGGCAAATCCACGTTCAGTAGGAAGTATATTTTCACGCTGAATATTGTAGGCTAAGACTACAGCGCCTTTCCATGTCTCCATAATAGGTTTCCATAGCCTCGCCTCGAAACCGCACGTACACCTCTCGATGTATACGGCTTCCCATTTATCATAGTCTTTCAGTTATTTCGTAATTTTGGCATAACAGTTCGGACAAACTGCAAGTGTCTTACGACGCTTAGCCAACATAATAATATTCCATTCATTGTCTGCTTTGATTGATTTTAAAGACTTAACATGGTGCATACATATATCATTTGTGTTTTCACCACAAAGTTCACATACACCTAGCTTAATCCTTGTCCTCAGATAATTTGGATTATCGTGTTTGACGTATTGTGGTAATAAGTCAGGCTCGAAACTGCATGTATAACGTTTCTTTTTAAATCCGTCATGATAAAACTCGCAGTATTTCAATCCCGTCTTTGTATTGTATGGAACCATAAATATCCCGTTCTTACGGTACTTTCTCTGTATCTTATAAACACTCTTTCGATATTTCAGACCGAAGGTTTTGTACATGCTATATTCCAAGATAAATGCAAAGTTTTTGATGACTGTTGCATTCTCAGCGATGGAATAATAATTGTACATTCCTCTGATTTCTGCGTTTACTTGCGATACTATTTCCACGTCTGTCATATGAACCATATTTCCTCTGTGGTGTGAGTCCCATATTTCCTTGCCATTTTCGTTGTACCTAATCCTTAGAGCACCATACTCCATCAACTTACCTTGCCATTTATCTCTTGGGGCGTACAATTTAATTCTGCCCGTATGAGTGGTACTATGTCAAGATTTCGGACTGCATAAACGTAAGAATTTAGGTTAGTTCGAACTAACCTGGTGGCTGTGTTCATGTTCATTCGGTGATCTGTAGTCACAGTGTGAATGTATCCTTACTGTATTATAAAATCCTTCTATATATTCAAACACTAGCTTATATGCCTGGCTATAATCATTTATCCTGTATTTGTTTAGCCACTCCCTTTTGATTAATGAATGATATGACTCTATGCATGCGTTATCCCATGGATTTCCTTTCCTAGAATAGCTTCTTTTCATGTCTCTTGTTAATTCCCAATATTTCCCTGAGGTGTAGTGTACCCCGCGATCACTTTGGATTACTACCGGTTTTGAACTTTTTCTTCTCTCCTTTGCTGTTTTTAAACACTTTATTACTTCTTTTACTTCCAGTGTTTTACTTAGTGTCCATGCTATTATTTTCCTTGAATACAGATCCATTATACTTGTTAAATATACAAATCCATCTTCTTTTGTCCATATATATGTTATATCACTGCACCATGCTTCATTTGGTTCCTTTGAGTTAAAGTCCCTTTTTAATATATTTTTTAGCTGGCTTGAATAATCACAGTCTTTTGTTGTTGCTGTATACGGTTTTATATAGTGTGCTTTGATTCCATTTTCACTCATTATATTTCCCACATACTTTTCACTGATTTTTATTCCTTCATTTCTGAGTATCCTGGTTATCTTTGGGGCACCGTAGATTTCTCTTGAATCCTTATGAATCTGTTTTATTTTAGCTGTGATCTGGACCTTTTTCAGCTTTTGTTTACAAGGTATTCTTTTAAGATAATTATAGAATCCTGATTTGCTTATATTTAATTTTTTAAGCATACTGGTAACTGACGCGGTTTTATCAGCTTTTGATTTTTCATTTATCCGATTATAGAGCTCCTGCTTAGTTATTTTCCCAGTATGCCAATAGCCTTTTTTAGGACATCTAATGCATCCTGAGTATCTTTTAATTCTTTTTTCAGTTTAGCTATTTCTTTAGCTTCATCACTGGCATAATTGCCACTCCCTCTTGAAATAATAGTGCCGTTATTGCTTTGAGCATCTTTAAGCCACTTATGAACAGTGCTGTCTGCAATACCAAACTGCTTGGCAACAGATAACTTTGACTCATCGGGATGATCTAAAACATATTGTACAACCCCCTGTTCGTCTGTAAATGATGGTTTACTCATTGTCATGTACCTCTCTTTTAATATAATTAGCTTATGACATTGTACCATATGATGCTTTATTCTTCCATTTTACTGGTACAGTTTTTATTCTAGCTCACGTTTTCAGCTTTTAACTGCTCTGTTACACCTTGCGCCTGTTTCATTTGTTCGATAAGTGTTTCTAAACGTTCCAGTGCCTGTTTGTTGATGTCAGCAAAATAGCTGTTCAATTTGCCACTTATCAAGAGCGTTGTGTAAGTTACATTTTTATATTCTTTCAGATAGCGTTTGTGTTGCTGTCCCCAAATACCGATAGATCTTTCTTCTTCGGCTGATAAAATAGGACAAGGGATATAATAATCACCTTCAGTTCGTACCAAAGCTCGTTGCTTTCATCATAGATATACTTGTCCATTTATAAATCCTCCAGTTAATATATTCGCACATACATCACAATTTTCCGATTGCCACACTTTGTTATATCTTGTTATCAGATTTTCTTACCCTTGCTTTTTCCCTTATGAGGGAACAGGACAAGGGTAAAACAGTGTGAAATCATATAAAGGGATAAGGCGAACACATTGCGATAAATCCTTTATTTTCAAGACTTTTGGAAGATTTTATTAAAACCCTATATTGGCTACTAAACAGCTAAGAAATCATCAAATTCAAACTAATATTTGAATATTTGGAAGAATTTTACAACACAATGAGAATACATTCGCATTGTAAATATATGTTGCCGGACCAATTTGAAAAAAATATAAAATATTAGATTAGACTTACTAAATCATTGTATTTAAATTGTCCGAAATCTTTACATAGTAACAGTGCTTCATACACTGTGCAATACCTAATCAACGAAAAAATCTAATTACTATTTTCCGCTATAAAATTCATTATTTATTCATCACTTAAGTAGGTAGTAATTATCTTTTTATAAATGTCAATTTGTTCTAAATAATTACTAATTTCCACATATTCATTGATTTGGTGAGGAACTGTAGTAACACCAGGTCCAAAAACCACTATATCAAATTGTTTCTGTGACTTTATAAACTCTGCAGCATCTGTAGTAGCAGGGCCTCCTAAAACTGGTAACGGTGTATCAAACTGTTTTTGAATAGCTTGAATCAATGTGGAGTTTTTGTTGGCTTCAACGGGAATTTTGTTGTAATCAATAGTTAACTCCAATGGAAATAAATTATCTTGATTTAATTGTGCAACTGTTTCCTTTAATAGAGCAATCACTTTACCATTATCAAATTCTGGTATAGTCCGTATATTTCCTTGTGCAATAGCCTTATTTGGAATACTATTTATTTGGGTTCCACCGTGAATAATTGTGACATTATGTATTGTTTTTCCCAATTCTTCATTGATATAATCGTTTGATATCTTGTCCATTTTTTGATTGAATACCATAATGCAATCATTTAAACGTCTAATAGCATTATATCCCTCCTGTGGCATTGAACTATGTGCTTCTTTACCATTAGACACTACCGTATAATTAATAGATCCTTTATGAGCATAGCCTAAAACATATCCAGTAGGTTCCCCAATAATAAGTGCATCCAAATCATCTGTATAACCTTCTTTTGTCAATTGTTCAGCTCCTAGTTCTCCAACCTCTTCCCCAACAGTCGCCAACAATTTGATTGTCCCATTAAATGGACATCCTTCTTCTTTTAATTCAATCATAGCAATGACCATCGCCATTAATCCGGCCTTCATATCTGTCGATCCGCGTCCATAGAGACGATTACCTTCAATATGCGCCTCAAAAGGTGGATAATTCCACATGCTTTCATTTCCAGCAGACACAACATCCATATGCCCAGAAAGCCCTAAGACTTTGCCGTGCCCTGTAGAAATAGTTACAACCAAGTTATCTCGTCCTGGACAATAAGGCACTCTTTCACTTTCAATACTGTAATCTATAAATAGTTTAGAAAGATAGGATGCTACTTCTGCTTCTTTCCCGTTTACTGATGGAATTCGAATAACATCTTGTAATACTTGAATTTTTTTTTGATCTTTCATATCTTATACCTCCAATATCATTATAATCTGCTACTATTAGTTTAGCTCAGAATTTAGAATAATAAACTAGTATAAATGAAAAACGATTAGAAAGATGCATAATCCAACATCATTATTCAAATCTTTTATTTCATTTTTATAATTAAAGAGTTCTTTTAGCCAATTACTGTAACTTCATACACTAATTTTAATAAAAAAGTAGTGATTTAACATTTTTTAATTTGGATTATATTAGCTAACTTGTCATCATCAAATTTTATAAAAAATTCTTTTTCAAACAGTTGTAAATTTTCTTTCAAATCATTATATAAAGGCTTGTTTCATTTCTTATTGATTTATTCTCTTTTTGTAATCGATAGATTTAACATGTAATATGCATAAATAACCCAACTTCCTGATCAGATGATAAGCCATGCAATACCTTCTTTATTCTAAGAATAGTCTTTGGCAAAATTTTCTTTAATAACTGAAGGTCAAAACCTTCCAACTGTTCTTCCAAGTAAGCATATATCGCATCATAATTTACTGACATGACAGATTCTACAGTTTCTAAAGATAACAAAATATCTAGTTTATCTGATGAAATATCAAATAGTTTTGAAATTGGAATGTATGGTATACCATATAATTCTTGATTATAAGTCCCTACCTCACACTAATCCTTTGTTTTTTTGTATTTGATTTACTTTTCTTAGCAAGTATTCATGATCAGAAATCACTAATAGAATTATATCCGTATTTTCTAAATACGAATGTGACTCAATATAATTTTTTATTTGAATAGCCGCACTCTCTCCAGTTATACGCAAACTAATGATTGCTTAAGAATTCTCTTGTTTTTGATACTATTGCTGAATTTCCGAATATATTTGTTGATAAGAATCAATCTCTTCAAAGAATCGTGACAGCCCACTTTTCGAGAACAGTCTAATGCGATAAGGGTAGCTGGGATACAAACATATTTAATGTTTATTCCAATTTCAAGACTTATCATCTCTGCCATATGCTTTAATGACCCCATATCATACACCCCCACTAGGTAAGTTTATTAAATATACTTAATTCTGTAACACCCATACCAGTGTTAAGCATATTTTCAGAGCCAAACATACCAATCGTTGAAGCAAGGAAAAAACATACTTAGTCCACCTCCAAAAGCCATTGCCCCTTGATCTACCTGGTCTGCAATTAAAGAATTTGATAAAATAATAATCAGAATAAATATTGGAAGTAACCTCATTGCACTATAATACATCTGGTTCATCATAGAGGCTGGATCCATTTCACTCATTTTTTCTACCATATCTGATGAAACCCCATCATATCTAACGTAATAGTCAGCATTCGTGAAGGAGTTAATTCTTCTTTATCAAACACACCCTCGGACTGCTTCAAGGCATACGCATATTCAAATTGTTTTACATATTTGTCAATACTGAATTAATTCTACCTCAATTCAATAGTTTTAACTAAAATTAATAATAGCATCTCTTGATTCTACCAGTAAAATAAAACTATTCTCAGATATAATATTAAATCTAAGAATAGTTTAACATCTAAATTTTACTATGTCCTAAAACAGGGTAACTGAGATTAAATCATAGCTAGAATGATTATAATTAAGCAAATCCGTGATAAACAATTCGTCACGGATTCAGGTTTAATTAATTTTCTTTTTTCTTCTTTTTAAGTAAAGCAATCCCAGTAGCTGCTACTAGTAAAGTTCCAATAGCCATAAAGTTTGTATTGTCCCCAGTTGCAACACCTGGCTTAGTAGGTTTTACTGGATCCATTGGTTTTTCTGGCTTTGCCGGTTTATCAGGATCGACAGGTTTAACTTCTAATTTATCAATTGCATTATTGATTGCATCAACTGCTGCATTGATTTCTTCTTGAGTAGCATCTTTGTTTTCTAGAACTTTATTACCAGCATCAATTGCATTTTGCAATGCTTTCCATGATTTTTCAGTATACTTGCTTGCATCCAGCTTATTTGCTTTATCAATAACAGTCTCTAATTCACTTGTATCACTAGGAGCTTTAAGACCTTTGATAGCATCATCAAGTGTTTTAAGTGCTTTATCAACTTGTTCTTGAGTAGCATTACTATCTTCATTAACAATGATTGCTTCTAATAAAGCTTTTTCAAATCTTGACCATGATTCAATAGAATAGTTATTATTTTCTATTTCTTTTGCATCATTAATCTTATCTGTTAGTTTTTCTTTGTTTGAGGTAACTGTATCTCTTAATGCATTGATTGCATTACGTAAATTATTAGTTTCTTCAGTTACATCAACTTTTCCTTCAACATAAGATTTTTGAGCAACAATTAATGCATCAATCATTTCATTTACTGAGCCACTAGATTTACCAGTAATATTTAATGTTTCAGCTTCTAAAATCATATCTTTTAAAGTTGAATCTTCAGGTATTTCTTCTAATTCAAACTTAACTTCTGCAATTTGATACCAGTTCCCCTTACCTTCAGTAAGAACAATTCTAACATATTTAGTCAATGTCTTATCAAAAGTAATAGTTTTTTCAAATGCTGAATTATCTAACGTTCCTACTGTTGTCCAATTTTTTCCATCAGTGGAGATTTGCACATCAGCACCATCAATTATATCTTCACCAGCATTGCTTGGTTGAATGATTTGGATAGAACTAATATTTATTGGACGAGTAAATGTGAATTTAACTTCTTTACCAATTTCTTGGTTGCTATTAAACCAACATTTAGTATTAATATTACCATCAATCATATTATTGTAGTTATTAGATTGATAATAAGTATCAGTTGCTGAAATAGTTGGAACTTTAGCATTAGGTTTAACTAATGATTGCTTAGCTGTTTGAATTGCATTATAAGCTTCTTTAGCTTTTTCAACAGTTAATCCTTCACTATTAAGTAATGTTTTTCCTGTAGTTACAGCATTTTTATAAGCTTGATATCCACTTGAATAGTCACTTTCATTTAATGGATATGTAACTTCAACATATAATGAATAATATTCCAATTTTACAGCTTTATTTTTAGCATCTTGTAATGCTCTTAATGCGTTGTTAACAGCTAATTGTCCACTTGTTTCGTCAAAATATATTTCTTTTGCCATTGTTAATGCTTCATTATAATCAGCTACAGTTTCATTAATATATTCACTTACTGCTAATGGTTCAAATATTTCTTTTTTTAAATCAGTTTTATCACAATGTAATTGATATTTTAAAGTAATTGTCATATTACCGTTATATTTACCATCTAATGGTAAATCTGATTCAATAAAACTATATCCAAATAATTCTTTTGCTTCAAAATGATACTCACTATCATTTAGACCATAGAATACATCATCTGCAGCAATAGTCTTACCAAAATTATCAATATATTTGATAGTAACTGTTGCTGTATCTTCACCCTGGAACACTTCACCCGGAGCAGGTAAAGCCTCATTGAAGCCTGGAGTTCTTCCCAATTTATCAACAGCAGCTTTAAAAACATCATAGTCTGGTTGATTATCGTTCGCGTTCCACATCTTATAAGCTGTTGCACGTGTGCGATGATAGATTTTATCTTCTACGCTTTGTTCGCTTTCATAATTTGGATCATCACACCAAACTGCGTAAGAACCACCCATTACATATTCTGGATAAGGTTCTTCAAAAGTTTGTGCTGTTCCGGATAAGTTAGAGAATTTACCAGGATGCCATTCATTATAAATACGATCACCTTCTGGTACTGCATTAGTTTGCCACCACCAAGAAAGTACATAGTACATATAAACATCAGAATAGTTGATTACTTTGTTACCATTAGCAACAAAATCCGCTACCGATGCACAGTTTTCAGGAGCTGCCCAGTAACAAACTTCAATGTCACTATCCAATGTATAACCCTCATAATTACCAAATAATAAACCATCATTCCATGCTCTTGGAGTCATTCCGTTATCTTTAACTATCTTAGAAATATCATTAAAATATGTCATAATTTGTCCGTATTGTTCATTACTAAAACTAGAGAATTTAGCTAAGAACTCATCACCGCCAATATTAAAATGTTTACATCCCGCATCACCAAAGAATTCAATAAATTCAGTCATTAAATTTACTAAGAATTGTCTAGCTTCAGGATTTGTAAAGATATTAAAACATTGATTACGACGAGCATCGGTTGGGAATAGTTCTCTACAACTGTAATCAGTTGGCAGATATTGTAAAACTGCTCCCATGTGACCTGGAGAATCTAAAGAAGGCACGATTTCAATATGATAATCATTAGCAACTTGAATAATATCTAAAATATCTTGTTTACTTAATACATCATCATATTTATATTTAAATCCTTCGATTGCATCTAGAGTATCACTTTGAATTCTAAATCCTTCATTTTCAGAAAAATGAAGTTGAACCGCATTATATTTTTGCCAAGATAAATCTTTGATTTGACGAATTATCCATTCTTTAGAGAATGGTTTACGAGCAATGTCTAAATGCATTGAACGTAATTCAACATCTGGATAATCAATAACAGTTCCTTTCTCTAATATTTTATCATTAATCTTTAACATTTGAATTACTGACATTAAACCATAATAAATACCAATTTCATCTTTAGCGGTTACTGTGATTTTATCAGTAATATCTAATTTGTAGCTTTCAGCTTTTCCTTCTAATTCAGCCACATCTTCCATTCTAACAACAATATCATTAACTACTGCATTCTCTTCTTTACCAAATACTATTATTGGGGCTTTAGCTAAAACTCCAGCGGCTTCAAAATTTGAACTGGTTAATTTTAAATCTTTTAATAAAGTAGTATTATTTAATGTTTTTTCATTTGCTACTACAAAAATTCGACTATTTTCAGCAAGAGTAAAATCTTGTCCCGCTTCTTTAGTATATTGTTGAACATTTGGATAAGTCATTAATGATGTTGATGCATTAGCAACTTTAGCAGTTGCTAAAAATCCAGACATCACAATGGCTATAGAAAGTCCAATTTTCAATAGCTTTTTAATTTTTTTCATATCATTCCACCTCATCAAAGCGCTTACATAAATAAACATATAGAAGGACCGCACTTTTTATGATAATTTACGGTCCATTATCATTAATTAATTTAGTTTTCTTTTTTTAACAAAGCGATAACAGCAGTTGCTGCGATAAGAGTTCCAATAGCCATAAAGTTTGCATTATCACCAGTTGCTACACCTGGTTTAGCAGGTTGGTTTGGTTTAGCAGGTTTTACTGGATCCATTGGTTTTTCTGGTTCAATTGGCTTTTCTGGTTCAACAGGTTTAGCTTCTAATTTATCAATTGCATCATTGATTGCATCAACTGCAGCATCAATTTCTTCTTGAGTAGCATCTTTATTAGCCACTACTTTATTTGCTGCATCCAATGCATCTTGTAATGTCTTCCATGATTCTGAAGTATAATCTTTTTCAACTAAGTCTTTAGCTGCTTCAATAGCTTTTAATAATTCAGTTTTATCTGCTACTATAGGAGCTTTAACTAATGCATTAATAGCCCTATCTAAATCATCGCAGGCCTTATCAACCTGTTCTTGAGTTGCGGTTGTATTTTCCAAAACTTCTAATGCTTTGTTATAAGCAGCTTCTAAATTATTCCATGAATCTACTGTATAATCAGCTTTATTTAATTTTTGTACTTTTTCTATCAGTCCTGATAAATTAGTAATATCAGCTGCATCTTTTAATGCATCGATAGCATTTCTTAAAGTCGTTTCTACAGTTGTAGTATCAGTAGTACCTTTAACATATTCTTTTTGACCAGCAATTAGAGCATCAACCATATTAGATACTAAGATAGGGGCTTTACCATTTATATCTAATGCTTCTGCTTCATTAATCATATCTCTTAAAGTGTTATCTTCTTGTGGTTGTTCATAAGCAAATTTCACTTCAGAAACTTGATACCAGTAGCCTGGTTTAGCCTCAGTTAAGCGGACTCTTACATATTTAACTGCAATTTTTTCAAATGTTGCTGTGTAATCTAAATCATTTTCAGTAATTGATCCAACTTTAGTCCATGTTTCACCATCTAATGAAACTTCGATATCAGCAGCTTTCAATGCATCATCACCTACATTAGAAGGCTGAATAACCTGAACACTTGTCATGTTGACAGCTGTAGGAAAAGTAAATTTAAATTCTTTATCCGCTGCTTGTTCTTGTCCAAACCAGCACTTAGTATTCAAATCGTTATCTAACATTTTTTCATAACTATATTCTTTAGTTGGATACCATTGATTCTTTTCGTAATAGTTATCTGTAGCGGTAATTGTTGGAATGTTTCCATCAGGTTTTACTAAGTTTGATTTAGCAGTTTTAATTGCTTCATAAGCTCCTTTAGCAGTCTCAGCATTTAAAGTATCGCTAGATAATAATGCTTTACCAGCATCTACAGCTTGTTTATATGCTTCATATCCACCAACATAATCATCTTGTTTTAGTGGATATGTACTTTGTACATATAATGAATAATATTCTATTTTAACTGCTTTTGCTTTAGCTTCGATAAGTTCATCATATACTTCATCTACTTCTGCCTGTGTTGCATCAGTTTTATCATTAATAGCTTTAGCAGCTATTAATGCTGTTTTATATTCACTAAATGTTTCATTGATATAATCTTTTTCTTTTAATACATTTGTTACTTCGTTATTTAAAGCCGCCTTATCTGTATATAATTCATAAGTGAATATATAAACAGCACCTTCTTTAGTGTAAGTACCAGTAATTGGTGTATTATCAATTACACGGTATCCATAAATAGGATCAGCACTAAATTCAAATTTTTCACCAACTGTTCCGTATTTAATTACTTCATGTTTTAATTCTTGATTATTTTCATCTACGAAACGAATAGTAATTTTTCCTAAGTCACCAGCTGTTAAGAATTCTCCAGCATCTGGTAATGTAGATCCTTTTTCAAATCCAGCAACATTACCTAATTTAGCATAATTTTCTTGGAAACCATCAAAATTGATAATTGTGTTACTGCTTGTATTCCATGATTTAGAAGCTAATGCACGTAATTCATCAGCAATATCTTCAGTAATTACATCTTCGCTACATAAATTTGGATTGTCACACCAAATTCCCATTGAAGCACCTTTAATAAAATCAGAATTATCATCTACAGCTGGGTTACCTTGGAATTTTCCAGGTGTCCATTCATTATAGATTTTACGATCTGCATTCAAATTATCAAATGAGTGTTGTTCTCTACCATCAGTAGGTTTATCATTACGTAATACATAATAGAAGAAACTTGCATTGATGTTATAAATTGTATCATGACCTTTATTAATGAATGTTTGTAAATTTGCAATACTTGAATTCCATGACATTTGTGACCAGAAATCAATTCCAATATAGTCATGCATTTTTATTTTTTGTGCACCTTCATAAGAGCTTTCACCGTAATAAACACCATCATTCCAAATTCTTGGTGTAAATCCACGATCATGTACATATTCAGCTAAATCATTAATATATCCGGCAATTACATCTTTCCAAATATATCCTTGACCATATTTTTCAACTGCATAAGAGTTTAATACACTCTTATATTCTGTAGTGAATGGCGGACGGTCAAACTCCATATACTCATCGCCACCAATATGGAAATCAGTACATCCTTCAAATAAATCCATGTATTCATCATATAAACTACGGATATATGCGATAGCTTCAGGATTAGTAACATCTAAACCAGATCTATAATGATTTCCGCTATTATTAACTTGCCCGTATTCAGGATGAGCTTTTAAAATTTGGTCAACATGACCTGGACTATCAAATGATGGAATAACTTTGATACCATATTTTTTAGCCTCTGCTAAAATTTCTCTAACTTCTACTTTTGTTAAATATTGATCAGAAACGATAGCTGGATCAGTTTCACATTCAATTCTAAATCCCATATTTTCAGAAAAATGAATTTGAAGAGCATTCATTTTCATATAAGACATTTCTCTAATTTGGCGAATAAACCAATCTTTAGAAATGTATTTTCTAGCGCAGTCAACGTGTACTCTACGTTCTGCAACATTCGGATAATCTATGATTTCACCGTAAACTAAACCATCATTAGTAATAGCTAAATTTTGGATTGTTCTTAATCCATGCATAACAGCATTTTCACTGGCACCAGTTAAACGAACTCCATCTTCTCCAATTGTGATTTTATATGCTTCTTCACTATTAGAGTTATTAGTAATTGGATTTGCTTTATCAATATTGATTAAAATATCTCCATAACTAACATCTTTTTCTTGAGCAAAAACCATTGCTAATGGAGATGAAATAATTCCTTTTTCAACAAATTCTGAATTTACTAATTTCACCACTTCTTGCAATCTTACATTTTCGATATTAGTTTGATTTGCTAGAACAGCTAATCGACTATCAGCAGTCATTTTCCAAACTTTATGGCTGTTATCTGCTTTATAAGATTGAAGAATGGGATTTGTTAATGCCTGTAATTGTTGATCAGCAAGGTTTGAAACATGATCGCTAGATGCTGTTGTAACATTATCTTTAGCTAAAACGCCTTGAAAACCTACTGATTGACAAATAATAGCAGCTACCAAAAGTGCCGGTGCAACTACTTTAAGTAACCTATTCATTGATACTTTCCCTTTCATTTTTCTACTCACTTTAAATTAATAAGTTAGTACATATACTAGTTTTTATTAATGTTGCAGATTAGGTAAATCAGATCCTCCATATAAACAAAAAAACAGTATGATCAAAATACCTTATCTAAAGGTTTAATTTATGCTAATTATTATCAGTTGTTTTATCAATAATACAATATTAGTAAATTATTATAATATAGTAGAATAGTAATTTTACTATGTTTGTGAATGTCTATTAGAGCGAGTCCCTAAACTATAAGTAATACCCATTAACATTTCAACATTAATCATTCACTAGTATTTTATACGTTATTTAAATACTAATTTAACTCCTTTCTTAATTTTTGTTTTCCTTTTTAAAATACAAATATTTAAGTTAGCGCTTACATCCCTCCTTACATAATGTATTTGGTTTAAATAAAATTATCATATTCTTTTATAAAAACCTAACACTGCATTCACTTCTACAACAATCATATCATTATAAAAATGTATGTTCAATAGCCTTTTATGCATGTTTTATCACTTTTAGCAAAATATTTAATAATACCTGTATACGTGATGAAAAATACAAATATTTGGATTATATGAGAAATAATCTAAACATTTTTCTATTATACAATGCACTCATCTGGTGAATACGATAAAATATTTTCATCATTTATTTTAGAGGAGCATTTTATTAAGAATATAAAAGTTGAAAATATTACATATAAAAGCGGAAAATTCGCAACAAACAATTTTATACTTCATTTAACTATGAGAGCATATAATACTTTACGAATATTGGACAATTCAGCCTATAATGATACATAAAAAAAGAAATAAGAGTCATACGGTGGCAAGAAGGCGACTATCAACAGACATTAAAACAATGATAATAACAGCAGCAAAATATGTAAAACATGCAAGATTACAATTTGGCAATAGATACACAAACATAATATATAAAATAGGAATGTGTATAAGAGAAGTAAGTAACTTTGCCTATATCTTTTGAATTTTATGGAATTGTTTTGAACTACACACTTAAACATTAATTATTTACTTTTAACTGACAAATTAAGGTTTTATATTTAACTAATATAATTGGCGTGTGGAGTAAATCCTGTATCAACCTACATATTTTCACTATTAAAATATACACATAGGAGGAAAACCACAGTCATCATTTATAGGATATACGTCTAGCCCATTTCTTTTTATGGCCTGCCATGTACTTCTCTATTTATCAATATTAATAAACCGCTCTACATTTCCCTCAAACTACACTTTTTATTCTTGCATCAATATGATTATAAGCTATTCTCACAAGGGAACACCTTAGGATAATGCTTCTACCGAATCCTTCCGTTCATTACGTTCATTAATTAAAAGGAAATGTTTAAATGGGCAAAAGATATGTGACTATAATCATGTATCTAGATTAGTATTTGAATATATTAATAGTTTTTATAACACTCTAAGAATTCATGAACATTGTGATTACCAATCACCATTAAATTATGAAAAAGAATTCAACGAAATATTAAAAAATTAGGATATCTTTGTCCGAAATCTTGACAGAGTATAATCTCCTTGCCCTTTCTCTCATTAACAAAACAACAGTATACTTCTATTAAACCGGATTGTTTTCAAGTAGAATATTTTCAATTTATTCAGAAATTCCCAAATATCTTCAAAACTATTTAACATCTTATTCTTTAGCTCTATATATGCTTTTTTCATATCATTCCTACCCATTTTCATTAGTACCTTGAGATCTTTTTTTACCATCGATGTATTCTTGATCACTGCTATACAACCATTTTCCTTAATACTACCACTTATTACTTTTCCTCTAAAAAATGAATACTCTCCATAAAATTTAAAAATCAGCTCTATGTCATACCAATAACTTTCCATCTCAATAATATCATCTATCATAAATGTCATCTCATCGCTGTAAACGATATAGTCATATACGTTCTTTCTATCAATTTTTGATAAAATATTACTGAAAGACATATCTATCATGAACACCGCTCCTATGCTACTCCTGTATGTTTCTTCAAGTTTATATTCAAATTTCACCGCTCTCACTGCTATCCTTTCTTCTTTGACACATACTCTATCTCCAGATGATTAATATACTTTTAACTCTACATCCAGTTTCTTTCACTCTTGGCGTTTTATTTGTCATAACTTATACACTCGATCTATATTTTTACTTATAGATTTTATCAAATTAGACTATCATATAAGTTGTCTCAATCTTCTCATAATCTTTACTTTTCCGCTGATACTGTCCTATAGAGTATATTTCTTATTAAATATACTCTATCTAAATTATTTTTATCGTCATTATTTTTCTCCACAATACATATAGTAACAAAATACACCCCTAAGATATAGAATGTTGAATTGTGGTAAATAAATCCACTGATAAAAAATAATATACCTGCCACTAGATACAAATAGTCACATATTTTTTTCTTAATCACTTTTTTCTCCTAATTCATAAATATTTTTTGTACTAAAAAACATTGACTAATAGTTATTAGCAAATAGTTATCATTAAATTAATCAAACGAACTGCATTTGATCTATTAATAATTATCTAATGCTTTAATTAGAAAAAGGAATATAGCTCTAGACAGTTAATACGTAATCAGTCCTACACTATATTCCTTTTAAAAATTCATACAGGTTGTATACATCCATCTAATTTTTTTATACACTAAAATTCATCTATCTTTCGCATAGTTGCACATATTATTGTTAAAGGTTATCGTATTTTTTTCACTGCACGTCCGCTAGAAGAAACAGCGATATGGAATACCGTCTGTTCTCATAGTGGAACTTCCTGTATTACTTTTGATATTCCGATGAGAAAGCAGTATGTTGTTTTTAGAAATAATAAGACTGTATAGGCCTACACCTTTTGTATAATGGTTTCTACTTTTGCCATATAGAAACGTTTCACACCACCAATAATATATTTTATAATATCCTTTTTACCTATAACAAACACCCCTTCTTTGGTAGATGACACCACTCTACCGATGAAGGGGTGTTTTACACAAATTATTTTACAATCTCGATTAAAAAGTACAATATATCTGTTTAAATCAATAACATATGGATTGACTTCACAATTTTTATTAAGATATTTTTATTTTAAACACAAAAAAATCTTTATTTTGTAGAGCTTTATATTTTATATTATAATTATTCAAAAGATTGCTTACAATATATAATCCTAAACCATTACTACTTTCCTTATTCAAATCAAATTTGACTTCAAATAATTTAGTTATATCAGAAACTTTATTATCTCTATATGAATTTTCAATATACAACCAGCCTTTATCTAATCCAATATTAATAATTCCATTTACGTCAGTATATTTTATTGCATTGCTAATCAAATTAGATAGAATAATTTTTAAAGCTGTTTTTCCTATATAGACATTCTCGTCTAATATATAATTATTAACAGTTATTTTCTTTTGATTTGCTAATATTTCATACTTTTTTAATACATCTTCTAATGTATCATTTATTTTCAAGTATTCTTCATCATTATTCAAATTTTCTATAGAATGAACTGATAATATTTGAGAAATATTTTTTGTTAAACTATCAACGATTTCAATACATTCATTAATATAAATATCTCTTTCTTTATATTTTCCAATATTGTATTTCATGTTTTCCAGTATTATTTTAAGACTAGCAAGAGGAGTTTTAAGTTCATGGGATGCACCTTTAAAAAAGTCATATTTTAACTTTTCTAATTTTAAAATTTCTTTATTTTTAAATTCCAAATCGTCAATTGTTCTTAATAAAGTAGAATACAAATCATTAATTTGTTGTTTTAATTCTCCAACTTCATCATTAGAGCTAACTTTTAAACGCGTTTTTTTATCAAGTTTCATCATTTTATCAGTAACAATTTTTATTTCTTGTATATTATTTTTTATTAATTTTGCATAAATTAAAGAAATAATAGCAGAAAATAAAATTGATATTAATAAAGAATATGGTAAAAATTTAAGGCTTAAATCTTTCGCATCTTTTTGCATATCAGCTGTAGAAACAAATTGTAGATTTGTTTTTTTACCATCATTAAGCTTTATTTCTCTTTCTTCAATTATCAAAGAATTACTATCACTTTCTAAATTAACATTTATATTATCTTTGATTTGTATTTCATTCTTATTATTTTTTTCTTTTATAAATGCTTTTATTTCACTACTCTTAGAATAAAGCTCCAAAGTTTGTTCTATATATTTTATTTCTTTTCCATTCATATTACTAGAAATTTCATTTGCCATATTATGAATCTTTTCTTTTCTCGTCTCCAAATATGTTTTAGGAAAGATAAAAAAAACTAATGAATGAACTAATATAATTATTATTCCAAGAACAGAAAATATTTGTATGAACATTTTTGGAAATATCTTTAATTTTTTCATTTTCTCTCCAATTTATATCCTACATTTCTTATAGTAGTTATACAGTCTAATTGTAATTTTTTTCTAAGTTCTTTTATATATACATCTATTACTCGATCATAAGGAGTTTCTTCGCTATCTTTCCATACATAATCAATAATTTGCATTCTTGTTAACACTTGTCCATTATTATCCAATAAACATTTTAATACTTCTAGTTCTTTTGCATTTACATCTATTTCTTCACCATTTATTTTAGCTGTATAGCTATTAAAATTAACCGATAGATCCTTATATTCAAACTTCTCTAAATGTCCATAATTCTTCTTAATTAAAGAATCTATTCTAGCCTTTAAGACCGGCAATGAAAATGGCTTTTCTACATATCCGTCTACTAAATTAGTAAATGCATCAATTTTATATTCTTCATCACTAAATGCAGTCAAGATTAGAATTGGTAAATTGCTTTTCTTTCTAATTTCTTTCAACACTTCTAAACCATTTATAAAAGGTATCTGAATGTCTAAGATAACCAAATTTATATCGCTATTAAATTTTGACAAGGCTTCTCTTCCATCTTTAGCTTGAATAACAGTATATCCAAATTCTGAAAGATATTCACTTATTCCCTCTCTTATCATATTATCATCTTCAACAGTTAATATTTTCATATATACCTCCACTTAAGCCTCTACATTTATATTATACATCATATTATTTGATATATAAAAGCCAAAAAATTTTTGGTGCTAAAAAGCACCAAAAATTTTAATTATTGTCAATTAATAATTCTTTTGGATTCTTTCTTAATATATTGAATGAAGAAATAATCAATGATACAAGAAGTACTAAACTCATAAATATAACTACATAAATTATGAATTTAGGTAATACATTTATATCTAAACTTGATAATGTCTTGTTAAATCCTTCAGCTTCTGCCCCACCACCTAATTGGCTAGATGCAGATTGTCTAGCTATTTGTTTAGCTATATCACCAGTAACCTTATTCAATATATTATTCCCAAGCTTATCAGCTGTATATTGAGCTAAGAAATAAGAACCAACGAATGCGGGGATTGATATAAATACCATCTCAATTAGGAATTGACCAAAAATTTCTAATTTTGATATACCTAATGATAGTAATACTGCTATTTCTTTCTTTCTAGCATTCATCCATAAGAATAATAATAATGAAACTACAACTCCTGCAAATATTAATGAGCCAACAAATAATTTATTTGAAATTGAGTAGATACCTGATATAGATTGTTGTAATGCAGGGTAATTTGATGAACTTTTAATCAAATTATATTCTCTCCAATTTATATCTAATTTCCCAAGATCTTTTATTACACTATCAAGATTCTTATCACCTTTTACAAAGAATGTTGCATCTTGGTATACAGCTGTATCTTCTGTATTACCATAAACTTTAGCAGCTGTATGAACATCAGTGATTAATGTATTTTCGTATAGTTCTTGTGCTGCACTTACTCCACCGCTATTATGCCCATCGAATAGACCTTTAATTTCTACTTCTACTGTTTCATCTGCACCTTTCTCATTATCAGCATCAAATAAATTAGATTTTATTTTTATCTTATCTCCAACTTTAAGATTATTTTTTTCAGCTAAATCTTTATGCATTAAGATTTTATTTTTATCTTCATTTTCTAAATGCTTTCCTTCTACTAATTTATATGCTTCTGATACAAATTTTGTTTCTTTTGATGAGTCGTTAACCCCAGTTAACATAACTGTTCTTTTAAAATTCTTCGCTCTTTCAGGTGATTGATTCGCAAGAGTCTCTTGAGTTTCAATAATATCATAATCAACTAAATCTGCAACACTGTTTATTCTTTTTACATAGGAGTCTATACTATCTGTTTGAGATATCTTTTTAATATCTTCACCTTTTACATTTCCCCCACCTCTTGGTGTTCCTGGATTTACTTGTCTATTTATCTCCATAGAAAAACTATTTGTTATATTAGCAAAAGTTTCTTTTGAAGCTCTGTCCGTAGCATCTTTAATAGATAAACTAATGAGACTTAAAGTTGACATAGATAAAATAACTAATATAATAATTAATGATTTTAAGCTTTTTCTAGTTACATAAGCAAATGCATTTTTTATCATTATTCAACCTCCAAATTCATTTTATTTACTTTTTTCAACTTTTTACCACTTAGTTCTAAAATGATATCCGCAGAATCTGCTACTTCCTTACTATGTGTTACAACTATTATACATTTATTTCTATCTTTAGCTAATGTCTTTAATATATTAATTAGTGTCTGCTGATTAAGCAGCTATCTGTAACTTCCAACTCTTATATCTGTTCCGGTCATACCAGAATCGGAACAGATGCAAAAGAGCACAAAGTATTCGCCTCTGAATCCTGAAC
>OHMN01000526.1_pt1 | contig 35773 bp, 43 predicted proteins | sample 1569361 | NCBI WGS metagenome assembly OHMN01 (sample SAMEA3541508, study PRJEB24748) | human gut metagenome | biome: human gut; feature: human-associated habitat; material: faeces | place: China | collected 2012
ACTTATATCTTGGCAAGGAAAACCATATGTTATTAAATCAATATCATTTGGTAATACTGATGTATCAATCTTTGTAATATCACCCAAATTAAACGATTCGTCACAATCATGCATCATTGCATATGCTTTACTTGTGTGTTTATCAATTTCACAATAATTTACTAATTCATAATTAATTTCTAATCTATCAAGCGCTTTTTCAAAAGCACCTATACCACTAAATAAACTTAATAATTTCATTTTTAAATTAAGGAAACCACGGTTTTATGTGCGCACAACCATTTCCTTTCTTTAATTTTAAATTCTTATAATACTCTATAAATAATTCTTATAATATCGTCTAAACCACTCGACTTGTGTATGAGTTTCTAAGTATTTAGCTTGTGCTACACGTTTTAGTCTTATCCTAGTTTCTATACTCCTATGAGCAGAATAAGGCGCTATGCGATGGCAATTAGCACATAGCCATACTTTTAGCCCATCTTCTTCACATTTCTTCCTATCACTCCCATTCAAACAATGGTGATCTTCTAAATTTAAAGTTGTACCACATAAGTAACATACTTTTTTATCTTGTATTATTGTTTTCAATCAGTTGCACCTCTATTCTCGGGTATTCTTTATCAACTTTTACATCATGCCGTAATTGATTTATATACTTTTGGCTATCGTCAATGATTATCCCTTGTTTAACTAATGCGTCTTGAATAAATTTTGTTGCGAAAGTTATGTTATCTACATCACGACGTTTATTTTTTTCATACCATGTAATCTTTAGTTTGATAGGATATTTTTTTATTTTATGTAGCTGATATCTCTTTATAGCTTCTATTACGATAGATTCGTTTTTAAGCTTCATCTGACTGCCTTTGTAACGGTTAGACCGATTGGCGCTTGTATATTCGTTAAGTCCATCTAAACGACCATAGATAATAAATTCAGCCATATATACCACCATCTAACGTTGGTATATTTAACTCATTACACCAGCTTATCGCAGTATCAATTAATTTATTCATTTCTTCGGTTGTAAATGTAGATGAGCCGTAATAACATTGAAAATATGCATAATCTTTGTTAGTGTCGTACTTAATAAGCTTTACAACTCTAAAACATTTTTTAAGATCATTTTCAGCTATCGCCAATACTTTTAAAACTTCATATTTTGCTTTAGTTTCATTAAGCAGTTTTATATACACGTCCATGTCGTCCTCTTCCATTTTCAAAGCCAGTTCACGAATAAGTGTCCATAAATACGCATTTTGATTTAATGACCTTTTAGACCTAGGTTTTTTTATTTCAAGTGAATACAACTCTTTTTCTAATTCATCGGTGTTAGCTTTAGAGTTGTAATCACTTATTGTAAAAGTAATCTCCAAATCTCCCGTTTCGTAATTGATTACTCTATGTAAATATTTTCCTAAAAGTTTAATCATCAGAACTGCAAATCGTCTTCCATAATGTCATATTGGCTTTGCTTTAAATCATCAAACCTTGGGTCTTTAACATCATACTTGTTCTTTGGTTCTTCCTTTGGTTTAGTTTCCAAAAACTGCACACTATCGCAAATAACTTCAACTACATTTACTTTTTGACCTTGTGAATTGTCGTAACTGCGTGTTTGGATTCTACCCTCCACGCCTACCAAACTTCCTTTAGAACAGTATTGGTTTACATTTTCAGCAGGTTTACGCCACACGACACAATTAATAAAATCTGCTTGTTGTTGACCATCTCTGCTTGTAAAATTACGATTTACCGCTAAAGTAAATGAAGTAACCGCATCACCTTGTTGGGTCCTTCGTAATTCTGGATCTCTTGTTAGTCTTCCTACCAATGCGACACAATTAATTGACATTTGTTTTTCCCTCCCGATTATTTTTTTTCGCTTTCATTTCCATAGCTTCACCAAACTCATTGCTTTTTAAATACTCAATAACTTTATCGGCTTCGTCTTTTGTCAACAAATTTAATTTATCTTTTCCAGTAGTTTTAATAAAATTACCAACTATATCAATCGAAAAATCATTAATATAGCTTTTAATAATATCTTTTTGTTCTTGCGTTATTTTTTGTTCTTTCTTGGCCGTCTTTTCTATTTCTTTCACTTCGTTTGTATCAGCATCTTTTGTATCATCAATGTTAAACAGACCGTTTAAAGCATACTTACGAGCATAGCTAGAAGCAGTACCCGTTATTTGACTGTCGTCCATTCCTTTTTTTGTCATAGGCTCTCTAGCAAATGCATGTGTAATAATCACATCATCACTATCCCAATCGCGTAATTCACACACCGCCTTTATGTAATATCTTTCGTTCATGCTTTCCAATTCGTCTTGAACAATAAGTGCTGTGCGGTATTTAAAGCATATCGGTTTCAATGCTTCTAAAATATCTTCGCAGCTTCGATAATAATAATTACCGAATTTGTTATATTGTCCTTTTGGTGCTTTTAACTCATTTTGGATATTTGCTAATTTTTCATACAAACCAATTTTTACTGCTTTATTGTTTTCCATTTTTATCCCTCCAGTTCTTTAATGATGTTTTGATAATCTTCTATGCCCTCTTGGATATCGTCCAACAGAGAGTTAAATACTTCTTTCAAATTTGTTGCTTTGTTGTTTCCATAGCCGATATTTAATAAATCTTTAGAAATACTTGTCATGCAAGTTATTACATCGTCTACGGTTTCTTTATATTGTTCTAGATCGTAATACATCGCTTGTAGTTCAGCTAATTTCTCATTAGCGTTTCTAAGTTCCATAAATCTTTTCAAATCGCTTTGACTAGCGGTATTTTTTAAAGCGTATATATTTGCATCTTGTAATCTTGCTATATCGCTTGCTTGTTCTAGTTCCATTTTTATTTATTCCTTTCGTTATACATCTCTACTACCTTGTCACGATCCTTAGTTACAAGTTTTAGATTGCTTGTTAGATTTACGATTAAGCAACTTTGATAAATAGCTAATGCAATCGACATAGCTAACATAACAGTCAAAATCTTAATAAGTGTTTTATCTTTCATCCTCTCAACCCTTTCATTAGTCAAAATTAATTACCGCCCATACCCAAACAACGTCGAGAGGGCACATTTTTTTAGTTCTAGGGCACGTTTTGAAGTCATTGGCATATTCCAACGCTTTTTCAGTTTTTCGCTCCACAGACGGCAAATACTGCCCTAAGTCGTATGCTATGTTGTTTATGTACTTCTCGTTATCGATACATTTGTGTATTGCTTCCTTGATTTGTTCATAACTGTAACTGGCAAATCTTGGATACAGCATTTTTATATATTCGGGCGTGAACCCTTTGTTATAGTTCAAACCTAGAAATGTCATTGCTTTTGCGAATTCTTCAATCGACATTAGTAGAACTCATTGAAATCTAAATTTGGTGCTAAGTCTTTCGTTGTCTGCTGTTGTACTTTTCTAGGTTTATCCTGCTCTCGAGCCAGCCAGCCGTTTACAAACTTTAAAATTCCGCCCTTGGTTTTTCTGTTTCTAGGGTTAGCATCAAGCCAACCGCACATTTTCCTTAGCTGCTGCATGATATCTACGTTAGGATATAACTCCGACCATTTATCAACTTGCTTTTGTGTAATCGGGTAGTAAGTTTTATCGTTTAGTATAAATTCGATTACGGGTGGCTCTGTAGCAATTTCATTGCTCGGAGCATTATATATATCTTTAGTATTTAATTCTTTAGTATTTAATTCTTTAGTATTTAATTCTTTAGTATTTAATTGTGGCACGTTTTCTAGCGCTTGAATTTCTACATCTAGAAGTTCAACCCCTAGATTTTCTACCTCTTGTTTTTCTATGTCTTGTTGTGGTTTTTCAAAAACATCATAAATGTACTCAATCCGACCCGTTTCCGTTTGGTTTGGCAACAGTTTTGTGACCTTTAAATAATTAAATTTTTTTAACTCGTCAAGCGCCCCTTTTACTGCTGTTTTGTTCTCTTTACAGATGGAAACAAGACCCTCTACCGAGTACTCCCAATCGTCTCTCAAACTAAGCATTAAACTTAACAATCCCTTTGCTTTAAGTGACATATTTTTTTCTTTCAAATGAGTGTTGCTCATTACTGTATAATCGCTACTTTTGTTCATTCTAATTATTGCCATTCAGCTACTCCTTTCTATAAAAACATTTCAATAATTCCACTTGTTAAAAACGCTATCAAGATCACTGCAATTACTATCGTCAGCACTCCTCGACCCGTTAAATTATCTATCCTCACTCTTGACACTTCCTCTTGCTTGTTTTATAATTCTTTTGGTTGATTTTATTAGGCGCTTACTGCGTCTATTTTTTCTTTTAAAAGCATCATTTTTGTATAGTTTTCGATGTCATACCCCTTTGTTTTATCAAAGAATTCTTGAATATCGTCTTCACTATATTTCCATGCTCTTCCGAATTTTCGGCCTTTTAACAATCCGCTATCATGTAAATCTTGTATTGTTAACAAACTACATTTCCAAATCTCCGCTAATTCCTTACGGGTGTATAGTTTAACGTTCTGCAAACTCAATCACCTCTTTGCTCTCGAATTTTTTGCTGTTTTCCAACATCTGCATCGCTCTATGCATATAGCTATTTTTGGTTTCTTGAATTTCGCTTTTTAACGTACATGCATAGTATCCGCCTTTGCTTCCACTAACACTCCCTATAAAGTATTTAAAATCAGGATTAAACCTTATATTTTCAATGATTTTTCGCATTGCCTTGTCACTTTTAATTTGCGGAAAATAAACCCTTAATTGACGATTTTTAACCATGTTTTCTTTCCCAATATGATTAGTTACAATAAAGTTGTATACCTGTTCTTCAATGCACATTTTTAACGCTCCTTTCTCTTTTTTATCCAGTTAAATAACGCTGATCCTACGCAGTAAATGAACGTTGCAACGAAAAACACTAGAAATAATAAATCTCCTAAATTAAGAACTATTTTGAACATTAAATTCACCCCTTTCACTATTGGTTGTCTAATAGGCGTTTAGTAACATATGCTCTTTTTATGCATTTGGCTTCTTCCTCACTAATACACCCATATGTTTCGATAATGGTTTGAATCTGATCTTTCGTTAGTTGCATAGGTTCAAACCTTTTTATTACTGTATTGATAACTGCTTGTTTTTGTTTATCTGGTTGACTCATCCATTCGGATAAACATTCAAAAAATAATGATGTAAATTCTCTTCTTTTTTTATACTTTCAATAGTTATTGGTTCTTTCATTTCCCTACCTCCATTGTTTATTGTTTTTTTGTTACATATCATGTAACTTTTCTTCTAATAAAAAATTGGCGCCTAGACTTCTATCATATTTCCTAAAGTATTCTAAAATTTTGATTAATTCTATTTGCGTGAAAGTTCCATCATTGATTTTTGTACAAACTGTTTTCCGTGAAATATTCAAATACTCTGCTAACATAGCTTGTGTAACATCATATCTCACCATGATACTTTTAAGAACTTTATTCAAATTTACACCCCCCTCTTTTTTGTTACATATCATGTAACTTTCAACTATATGATAATTACTTTTTACGTAATTGTCAATAAATATTGCGAAAATAATTACATTTTATGTAACTTTTATTACAATCTATGTAACTTTTGAGTGATTTGTGATATTATTTAAACATAGGAGGTGATATCCGTGGGATTTGCACAACGAGTTAAGCAGCTAAGAAAGCAAAAACATTTAACTGGCGAACAATTGGGTAACATTTTAGGAATAACTAAAACTGGCATTTCATACTGGGAAAATGGAAAATCAGTTCCCGATAACGAAATGCTACTAAAACTCGCTGATTTTTTTGATGTTTCTATTGATTACTTATTAGGTAACACTGACATAGAAACAAAAGTAGATAAAAATACATATTATGGCGATTACGATGATGTTGTGGAGTATTTAAAAGATAAACCCGAAAGGTTAGATATCTATAAACGAATTCTAAATGATGATCACTTCGCCTTACTATTCGATAAAACGAAAGACCTTACACCGGAGGAAATTGATATAATAATTAGTGTTATTATTGGGTTACAAAACGGGAGAAGATAATATTTGGAGGGATAAAGTAATGGAGGTTGACGAATTATTAAAAATGAATTTTGAGGATTTTTGTCGTTTCAACAATATAATTATAAGTTTTAGCGACATTTTGCCTAATAAATTGAAAGGAATGTGCGTGCATACAACCGAATATTATGAAATTGTAATAAACAGCAAACAAGCTATCAATATTCAAAAAGAAGCCTTATTGCATGAGTTAGCACATGTTTTAAAAAACCACTTTGCCCATGATTGCAATTTGACTGCTGAAGAATGTGATAAAGAAGTTGAAAAACTTATTGATAAATTTAAATTTGAAATTGGTACATGTTTTGATTTATCAATGTTTTAGAAATTAACCGATAAACACACATTAGGTGTTTATATAAATAATATATGGGAGGAAAGAATAGATGAAGAAGTTTAAAGAGTTTTGGAGAAAAGGAATTAAACAGAAAGCTATAGTAATAGGGATTGTCTTAATAATGTTTGTAATCGGTTCTATAATCGGTTCCAATAAAAACACATCATTTAATTACGAATTTTCTAAAAGTGAAAATTTGTCATTAGAATTAACACAACACAATACAACCACTGCATTGGATGAAATAACTAACAAAGCTAAAAAAGATAGGGAAAATGATACAAAGGAAGAAAAAAACAAGATAATTAACGATGGTCTTTATTTTATTAAAAATAATGTCAACGATTTAGCAAAAGATAACGAAACGATGGAAAAATCTTTATATTATGGATACTACATATATTCTTGTATCGAAAACGAAGCAGATGCAAAAAACATAACCGAATTAAGCGAAAAAGAACAAGCTGTTTACAAGATTGGGTATAACACTTTTGTAGGCTTGAAGTTTAGATATAGAAATGTTGAACAGATTAATGAAAATAAAATTCAAACAGTAAAAGAAAATCTAGCAAAAATATAAAAAAGACCACTGCTCATAGCGGTGGTCAATAACGTAAAGTACAACTCTTAAATGTCCTTTTACGTGCTTAATTATAACATTTGAACACGTCTAAGGCAAACAAAGAAAGGACGTGTTTTTATTATGTCAATTAGAGAGTTTGAAAATAAAAAAGGAACAACATATGAAGTCAGATTCACCTACAAAGATAAATACGGTAGAAAAAAATATTATTCAAAGCGTGGCTTCACTTCACATAAGAAAGCCGAAAAACATGAGCAGTTAATGCGAGTTAAATTTGCCGAGGGATACTCTACAAAGCCTAAAATTACGCTTGAGGAAGCGTTTAACGAATGTATGACAAATAATACCTCTTTAGCAATATCGACCGTATCGTCAAGAAAATTAACTTTTAGAAAGCACATAAAACCTAAACTAGGTAATTGCCTTGTTGATACAATAGACTTTAAAATTATAAACGAATTGATAAAACCACTTGAGAGCAGTTATGCAAAGCCGACCATAACAAACGTTGTCGCAACATTGAAATACATATTTAATTACTGTTACAACATGGGATATATTGAACGTATGCCATTTAATAAAATCGAAATAAAAGGAAAGAATACAAAAAAAGATAAAAATAAGGTTATATCAGATAATCTTTTTGAAAAACTAATTGCCGATTCCACAAAAGAATACCAAATTGCTTTTTATATTGGAAAGTATACGGGATGTCGTATCGGTGAAGTATTAGCACTAACTAAAAATGACATTGATTTTGATAATAACACTATAAGCATCAATAAAATATTATATCTTGATCCAATATCAAAAGAATTAATTGTAAAAGAAACTAAAACAAGTTCTTCAAACGCTGTTATTCCGCTTGTAGAGCCTTTAAAAGATATTTTGGTAGAATGGTTCGAAATTAACAAAAGTGACGTTGTAGTGACAAAAAACGGGAGTTATATGAGCCCATCTATAATAAAGGCTAAATTAAGCAGGTTTTCAAAAAAATACGAACATATTAGTTTCCATATGCTTCGTCATACATACACTACTACGCTATTTAATGCTGGGATAGATGCAAAGACAAGCCAAAAACTGTTAAGACATAAAGATTTTAATACAACAATGACGATCTACACACATTTAGAAAATGAAAAATTAAAAGATACAGTTGATAAAGTTTTTAACTAAAAAGTGGTTTAAAAGTGGTTTTTTATACGATTTGTGAAATTACTAAACCTCAAAACCGTTGATAAATATAGAGGTTTTACATATCGATAAAAGAATGTTACAAACGTAAGCGTTTGTAACATTTTCGTGATTGTCATGCAATTTAGTTGCAGTAATAAAAAAGTATGTTTCCCTACTTTTTTATATTTAAAATAAACGGCTCTAACCGTTGCGGTAATGCTTCAATCAATAATTTTACAATATCATCTATACTAATCGGCATATCACTCAATACCCATTCAACGGTCATATCAATCGATCCTTTGCAATACATCTTTAACAAAAAATCAATATCAGCAGTAACTGATTGCCCCAAATTCTTCTCAATGATGTTTTTATAAAACTCATATATACAATTAAAATCATAATTAACCAGATTATTATAATCATTAGATTTAAATGCTTCTTTAAAAAAGGAATGTTCGCTTTTAATAAAAGCAAACTTTAATTGTAAAGCCTCTTGTAAAGAACACCCATCGCCCATTTGACGAAATGACTTTAAAACCAGCTTTTCGAAGTACCAGTTAACCAAGTCATATTTATCTTTAAAGTAGCGATAAAATGTCTGACGCGTCATCCCGCTGCGTGTAACAATATCAGTTACTGCAATTTTATCCAAGGGATGAACCTTAATTAAACCTTTAATTGCTTGAGCAAATACATATCTTGTTTTATCATGTTTATTCATATTCATACCTCTTTAATAATTATAAACGAGGATAAAAAAATAGACAAATAAAAAAGCTGAAAATATTCAGCTAAATAACGACTCGTTTTGTAAGCCAAGTTCTGTTTTTCAAACGATTATTTATCTATGCACATGCATCCGCCTTCGCGTTCATTTCCGTTTAGACGATTCCCCTACCAAATTTGGGTTTCTTCCTTGCAGAGTTTACCTCTTTTCAGCTAATCTTTCGATTAGAATAGTCTCTGTGGCACTTTACGGCTTATCAACCATACTTACGCTTAGGTCTTAGGCCCGTCGTTAGCTCACGCTACTGTGACTTATTGATTCGTCACATACAAACACTACAAGCATCGCAGCTTGTGGAAGCCTGGACTTTCCTCTACTTTTGTAGCAATCGTTTTCTACGAGTCTATTATATTTTACTTATTTCTAAATAGAAAACAAGTATTATTTTTCAAACAGTCGTGATAAAACAAATTTATCAATTACTTTTGCAATAGCCTTCCTTATTAGATGCTTTAGTTATATAATCATATTCCACTTTAATCCTTGCTACACTATTTTCAACTTCATTTCTTTCACTTTATCAACACCACGATGATTAAATTCAATATAACGATTTTACCTAAATTACTTACACCAAGATTTTTATCAAAAATCTCTGTTACTTCCATCCTATCAGCTATTCGATTCAATATCATCTTGCTAAAAGTTGCAAATTAATCAGAACTATTATTCTAATAGTTACTCAAAGCGCTTTATTCAGCGATTTCCAAACTTCCAGTTCCTATCCAAATATTTTCCATTCCTACCATGCAATCGCACCTCAAGAATGTTGTATACACCTAAAATAAAAAAATTGTTATTTTTTAAATTGACGTTATTGACAATTCTTTTTTTATGAATAATATATAGTTAATAAAGTTAACTAAGAGGTGGAATTATGAAAGAACCAGAATGGATAAAAATGATAAATTACTCACAAGAAATTCGTTTGTTTTCGCATTTATTAAATCGCCGAGGTAAGCCAAAAAATGTTCTTACTAAAGACGAACTAGATTTATTATCAATACTAATTATCGATGATGAAATAATTACCCCTATTATTATCAGCAAACGAATGGGTGTATCAAAACCATTAGTAAGCCGTCTTATTGAGCAATTAAATAAAAAAGAACTGTTACTTAAAAGTCCACACCCATTTGATAAACGTAGTTATTGTTTAAAAATAACTGCACAAGGAAGAAAACATCTTGATGATATATATACTTATTATTTAGAACCCATCTATCAATTAAAAAAGAAATTACCATCTGATGATTTTACACAATTAATCAACTTAATAAAAAAATCTAATATAACCTTAAAAGGAGGACAATAATGACTATTTATCAAGCAATGCAATTAAATGTTAAAAACTTAAAAGCTGCAATTAGTGATGCACCTACAAAAAAAGATAAACATCGTTATATTGCAGCAATGATCCTAAGAAATATTTTCTGCTTAGCCTTTTGTATTATCTTTATCACTTTTTTTACAACACTTTTTGGAAATGAAAATAGTTCAGTAGGAATAATCGGTCTGTTGGCAGTATTATCTCTTCGCTTTACTGATTTAGATTTTAATATTAAACAAAGTACATTAGCCCTAATTGCCAGTTTTGTAATATGTGCTATTGCTCCGCATTTAGCCAATATAGTCCCATTGGGCTTTGGGTTATTAATAAATTTTAGCGCTTTACTACTAATCTTAATACTTACAAGTCATCAAGTTAGTTACGCTAACCATTTTACCTTTATTCTTGGTTATATTCTCTTATGGGGAAACGATGTCAGCGAAAACAGTTATACTCTGCGGATTATTGCCATGATGGTTGCAGCCATCTTTACAGCACTTGTCTATTATCATTGTCACTATCAACAAACGATGAAACTTAACTTCAAAGACATTCTTAAAGATTTTTTTAGTCCTAGCAAGCGAACATTTTGGTATCTAAAAATCAGCAGTGCGATTGCCTTGGTTATTTTTCTTGGAGAAATGCTTAATTTTTCAAGAACTATGTGGATTGCATTTGCATGTATGTCAATAATCAACATCGATCATGAACAAATTATCTATAAATTTAAACATCGTGCTCTTTTTGTTGTTGTTGGCAGTATAATTTTTGGGATACTATTTACAATAGTTCCTAAAGAATATTTAGGGTTAGCAGGGATTTTAGGAGGAATCATGGTAGGTTTTAGCGGCAGTTATCATTGGCAGACCGTTTTCAACTGTTTTGGCGCCTTAGCAATCACCATTGATTTATTTGGATTTTTAAATGCAATCATCATTAGAATCGTTGCCAATATCGCCGGTAGTATTTTCAGCTTTGTTTATCACCACCTTTTTGAAAAGATTATTCAATTATTAATAAATGAGAATCTAATGTTTGATAATAATTTATAATAGAATATCTAATTAAAAGTGCTCTTAGAGTTTAAACAACTAAACTTTAAGAGTATTTTTATAACAAAAAAAGAGGCTTTCCTCTAATTTTCCTTTAGAAGTCACCCCCAGATATATTTTTATCCTATCAATACCTTATTAATAATCAGTCCAATTGCCCCACTGACAATAAAAATCAAACCGACCCCAACCTTCTTTTTTCGTGAATTCATTACTTCTCTATCTTGATTTGATAATGTCGATGGATATTTATGGCGACCAATTAAATACAAAATCAGCCCGCTAGAATTTTGTCCTCCAATCGCTATAAATCCTAAAAATTTAGGGTGTTTTAACCCTCAACTTCGAGCATCAAGCTCTGCTATCTTAAAAACTTGATAAGCTGTATTTACGGCTCCAGGCAGAACAATAAAAACTAATATTATCTCATACCATTTCATTTTCTTTTCTCCTAAAATTTTTTTATTACCTGATAAAATAAAGCAGCAATACTACACATAGCAATCACCAGGACACTTGCCAGTAAATATTTATTATTTGAAATTATAGTATTAAAAATAACTAAGCCAAAAAATAAAATAATATTAATTATAGCAACACAAATTAATTTTTTATTACTACTAACAATATTGGTACTTTCATTCAAATGTTCAATCATCTTATCATCACCTTTCAACAGTTCATCCAAACTAATTTGATATAGATCACTTAATTTAATAATACTAATAATATCTGGATAAGTTTTAGCATTTTCCCAATTTGAAATTGTCTGTCTTGATACTTGCAACTCATCAGCTACATGCTCTTGAGTTAGCTCAACTTTTATACGAGCTGTTTTAATTTTCTTTGCAATTTCCATTAACCCTTCCTCCTGATTGCATCATCACATTTATCCCCTTAATTGTCTATCAAAAACTTTTGACATCGATATTTTTACTGTCAAAACCCTTTTACATCATAATAAAAGACACTTTATAAGCAATAAAGTGTCTTATTAACAATTATCTATTCTGATTAAATACGACTTTTTCTAATAACGATAATCTTTTTAAAATATCAACGTTTGTAGAAAGATTTTCTTCCATCGCATGGATATTATCATCTTGAAGAGCCTTTTCTCTTTCAAGTTTAGCAATCTTGATCTTTTGTTCGCTTAAACGCGCTTCCAGTTGATCAATCTTATCATACGAAGCATTTAACATAGCTGCAAAAGCTTCATAATCATTTACAACCATATCTAAAAAATGATCTACTTCTTCAGCATTATATCCTTTAAAATCTACTTTGAATTCTTTAGCTATTATCTTTTTAGGGCTTAACATTACTTTCTTTTCCAAGTTTATCAACTCCTTATCTCTACTTTATATTGAAACAAAAAATTGTCTTAAATGCAAGCGATTAATCGATTATTAACATAATGTTAGTGATTTTACTTAAATTGACAATGTTTTGGAAACTCATAAGATACTATGATATTTTAAGACAGATATGGTATAATACCTTCGTAAAGTAATAAAAAGGAGCAAGCATGGTTAATTATCCAAATATGAAAAAAACAACTGTTCATCAAACAAAGCTAATTGATGGAAAGTTAAATACTCGTCATCGGGGAATGAATTTAGAAGAAGATTTAAATTTGACTAATAAATACTATTTAGCTAGAAAAATCGCAAATATTCATAAAAAACCTACCCCGATTCAGATTGTTAAAGTAGATTATCCTAAAAGGTCTGCAGCTAGAATTGTTGAAGCATATTTTAAGACTCCTTCAACCACCGACTATAATGGGATATATAAAGGTAAATATCTGGATTTTGAAGCAAAAGAAACTAAAAAACAGAATTTTCCTTTTACGAATATTAGTGTTCATCAAATCGAACATTTAAAAAGCGTGATTGAACACCAGGGAATTGCTTTTGTAATTATTGCTTTTACCCATCTAAATGAGGTATACTTAGTTAATGCATCATATGTAATTGATGCATACTATCAACCTGATCAAAAATCTATCTCTTATCAAACGGTTAAAGAAAAGGGACATTTAATTGAACAGGGATTTAATCCCCGCTTAGATTATTTAAAGATAATTGATCAGTATTATTTAGGAGGTCACGAAAATGACAGATAGCCCTACAAGAAAAAGAAAAACAAAGAAAAAATTAAATTGGAAAAAAGTCGCTACATCTCTAGTAGTTGTAATTTTAATAGTCTGTTTAGGCATGGGTTGCTTCTTTGCCTGGTCAGTATACAAAGAAACCGATGATTTCTCAGCTAAAAAATTACTTTCTGGGGAAGCGAGTAAGATGTATGATATTAATGGTGAATTAATGTATACATTTGGTAGTGACACAAATGGTAAACGTGAAAACGTTACTTATGAAGATTTACCACAAGTATTGATTGATGCCGTTGTTGCCGCAGAGGATTCTCGTTTCTTTGAACATAACGGTTTTGATTTACCACGTATTGCTAAAACAATGATCACTAACTTAGCTCATTTAAGTATTCGTGGGGGAGGATCAACAATTACTCAACAGGTAATTAAAAAATCTTACTTTCCAAAAGAAGAACAAACTTATACGCGTAAACTAAGTGAAATCATTCTTGCAATTCAGGCAACTAAAGAAATTAGTAAAGAAGAAATAATTACTTTATATTTAAATAAAATTTATTTTGGCCGCAGCACTAGCTCAATCGGAATTGCTGCAGCTAGTAAATACTATTTTAACAAAGATGTCTCACAACTTACGCTTCCAGAAGCCGCTCTATTAGCAGGAACATTGAATTCCCCAAGTGCATATGATCCATATTATAATTTAGAAAAAGCGACTCAACGTCGAGCAACAGTTTTAAATTTAATGGTTGATCATGGGTACATCACTCAGGAAGAATGTGATTTAGCAAAACAAGTAAAAGTCGAAAATACTTTATCACAAGGTATCACTTCTTCTGACGATGCTTTAGCTGCTTATGTAGATATCGTCACTAAAGAAGTTAAAGAAAAAACTGGCTTGGACCCTGCAGAAACTCAAATGAATATCTATACATATTGCAATCAAGAAGTACAAAAAATGGCTACAGCAATGGCTAATGGTGAAACTTATAAATATAGCGATGAAGATATGCAAATGGGTGGTAGTGTTCAATCTACTCAAGATGGTCGGATCATCGCCGTTATCGGTGGACATAACTACAAATCCGGTGATTTAAATAAAGCTACCGTAAAACAACAGCCTGGTTCATCAATGAAACCACTATTAGACTATGGTCTTGCCTACAAATATCTAAATTGGAGTACTGTTAATACTGTTAAAGACGAGCCATTGACTCTAGGCGGTAAAACAATTAAAAACTGGGATGGTCAGTACCATGGTTCAATGAGTATTTCTGATGCCCTGCTTAATTCATGGAATATCCCAGCCATTACAACTTTCCAAGAAGTAAAAAAAGCAGCTGGCAGCGATGCGATTATTAAAGACATGGAATCTGTTGGTATCGATATGTCTGACCAAGATAAAGAATTAAGTGATACTTATGCAATCGGTGGCTGGAAAACCGGTGTAAGTCCAGTTGAATTAGCTGGTGCATATGCAACGATTGCAAATAATGGTAATTATATCGAATCTCATACAATCAACTATGTTGAAGTTGTCGAAACAAATAAAACTGTCAAAATTGATGAAGAATTGCAAAAAAATGTTACTCAAAGCATTGGTGAAGACGTATCTTTCATGATTCGTGAAACAATGTTAAGCTATTCAAGCAGTACTACAGGAAGTTATTCATCACTAAGCGGACTTGATAACGTTGGCGCTAAGACAGGAACGTCTAACTGGGACAGTACTAGTCCATATGTTAAAGCAGGCAAGAGCCGAGATTTATGGATGACTGCTTACACCCCTGACTATACATGTTCAGTATGGATGGGATTTGATACAACAGGTATCAAAAAAGGTAAGAATACTTCTGACTATAAAGCTTATCCAGCTAAAGTAGTCGCTGAATTACTAAAATACTTACAAAAAAATACAACCGACAAAAAATCATATCCTGAGCAACCATCTGGTGTTGAACAAATTCAAGTTGTTGCGGGAACATATGATAGTCCGACTGCTAATACACCTGCTAGTCAAATCTTAACAGGATGGGCTAAAACAGGATATGGTCCAACTACAGCAGCTAAAGACCCTGAAATTAATACTTTATCAGCATTCGAGGCTTCTATTAATGGTAATGGTAAAATAGATGTTAGCTTTACCGCCTATGAACCTGCAAATCCTGACATTGTCTATGTTGTTGAAGTCTATGATGAATCAAATAATCTTTTATATAGTACTAAATTGACTACAAATAGTGGTACGATTGATTATGCCCCAACCGGTAAAGTAAAGGTTGTTGGATATTATGCATATTCAAGCGGTAGTCCAACATCTAATAAAATCGAAAAAACAATTGGTTCAAGTGCTAAATTAGATAAAGTAAATTATTCAATTACTTCCGGTGGTTCCTCTGTTACTAATGGTTCGACCACAGCAACCAGTTCAGTTGCAATTAAAGTAAACGCTCAAAGCAGTAGTAATACGATTACGATTCAATTTATGAATTCTTCAGGAGGAACAATTGGTTCACCTAGTACCTTTACAGGTAGTGCAACTAAAGAATTCGCATTAACACCAGGTGCTCAATATACCGTTAAAATCACTGAAAGTGATGGTACTAATACAGTTAGTGCTTCAATCAGTTTTACTGTTGGTGGTAATTCAAACCCTGGAGAATAATAATAAAAATATCAGCTTTTAATAAAGCTGATATTTTTTATTAAAAAGACATCCTCAGGCGCCTATAAGTATTTATTTTTAATCGGATCCTTACACATATCAAACAGTTTACATTCTGTACAACTAGGGTTAGTTGCTTTACAAAAGTATCTTCCAAAGAAAATAAATTGATGATGGGATTTATTCCATCTATTTCTTGGTATAGAACGACATAGTTTCTTTTCAACAGTTAAAACATTGTCATCTCTTTTAGCAAAGCCTAATCGTTTAGAAATCCTTTCAACATGCGTATCAACTGCAAAGGCTGGTATATCAAATGCTACAGAACGCACAACATTTGCTGTTTTACGACCTACCCCCGGTAGACTCTCTAATTGTTTTTGATCACTTGGTACAATACCATCAAACTGCTCAATTAAAACATGTGATAATGCTAGTAAGTTTTTAGCTTTGTTTCGATAAAGTCCAATGGTTTTAATATCCTGCTCTAATTCCGGTAAACTAGCTTGACTTACTGCTTCAACAGTCGGATATTTTTTGAATAAATTTTCTGTCAACTGATTAACTTTTTTATCTGTTGTTTGTGCTGATAACATTACTGCAACCAATAATTGAAAATCACTTTCATGATTAAGTTCACAATAAGCATTTGGAAACAATTCATCAAAATATTCTAATACTCGGTTAGTTTTTTCTTTATTCATTTTCCCACCATTTATATTCACTAATTGGAACTTTTCGCTGTGGTTGTTCACTTTCAACATAGCGTTGTTTAATACCATTTTTAGCCCAATTATTCAATATCCCTTCTACATATCTAAAATTAAGAACTTGGCTCTTCACTGCCTCTTTTAAGGCTTTAACAATCATTTCATCACTATAATCGCTTTCTTTCCAATCTTTAATAATATTTAATTCAATTGGTGATAAAGGTCGTCCAAATTGTTCTTCAAAAATAGTAACAATATTAAGATTCTCCTCCTCTTGTTTAGCACTCGCTGATTCATGATCTTGTAATAGTTTATCTTCAAGATGATTCAAACTAATTGAACCAGCTCGGTTATAAATAAGTTTTTTATTTAATAAACTTTGTAGCACCTTATTAAGATCATGACTTGTCAACATCGAATAATTTTGAATCATCTGTGGCGTTACTGTCTTGATCCCTGCTTCCATTAAAGTATAAATAAGCAGCAAAATATGACATTCATTACCGTCAATCTTTAATTCCTTTGCGCTTAACACCAGTAGTCGTTCAATATTAATGCATTTACTTTCAACTAAACTCTTTAACATCATTCTATCCATTATCAATTCGATATGCCTTTACGAATTCCCCATTATCAATTCCATAAAAAGCATAAACCAGTGAATCCTTTCCTTGATACATTAAACAATAGACAAAGATTTCATTTTCATAACCAACTGAAACTTCACTTGGCTCCTGTTTATATTTTTCTTTAAATGCGTTAATACATACTTGTTGATCCACTACATCACCACTATAAGATTTAATTAATTTATATTTTTCATCAAAAACTGCATATTGTTGTTTTTTGCCCTTGGTTGCACGAATAATATAGTAACTTTTATCACTATTATAGCGGTCAAAATACTTAACATTACTATAATTATTCTCTTTAACAATAACATTTTCAATACTTGTAATCTCATTTTTATGTTTTGAATAGGGAACATGAACCCAAAGCATATAAAAACTAACAACTATTAAAACTAAAACTAAAAAAACAATTAATATATTAAAACGATTTTTTCGTAAAAATTTCAAAATAACACCAACTTTCCTCGCTTAATTATTATACTATCAATTATCATAATATAAAAGAAAAAATCTCTAAAAGAGATTTTTAATCACGATCATTACCTATAACGATCAATACAATTCTTAATAATGACAGTACCGTCGACAACATCGCTGCCACATAAGTAAACGCCGCTGCTGATAACATTGATTTAGCCCCACTATATTCATCGGTAGTGAGATAGTTAGCTTTTAAGATTCTTAATGCTCTTGAAGAAGCATCAAATTCTACTGGCAAAGTAACAATTTGAAATAACAAGATTCCTCCCATTAAAAATACTCCGATCCAAGCAACACTTGTATTTCCCATGATCAAACCAATAAATACAGCAATCCATCCCAAATATTGTCCAACATTGCATAATGGCAAGATAGCATTTCTAAATACGAGCGGCTTATAACCAACTAAATGCTGGATTGCATGCCCACATTCATGACTAGCTACCGCAAGTGCCGCAATCGATGTTCCATCATGAATTTCACGTGACAAATTGATTGTCTTATTTCGAGGGTTGTAATGATCAGATAATTTTCCATTAACAACATGAATTTGAATATCACTCAATCCATTTCGATCTAAAATTTCTCGTGCAACCATCGCTCCGGTTATACCTCGGCTATTGGGGATTCTTTCATAGCGTTTATATGCACTATTAACTTTTATTTGACCATATATCATAATTAATGATCCAATAATAACTAATAAATACCCAAACATATAATAGCTATTCATTGGAAAATAATAAAATGGCATATATATCAACTCCTTTACACTCTATTATACACTATATTATTAACTTATTATTAATAAAATAAAAATGCAATGATTAATTCATTGCATCTTTCAAACGATTACTAGGTTTGAATGTAACTGTCTTGCTTGCAGGAATGACCATTTCTTCTTGAGTTTTTGGTGAAATTCCTTTGCGAGCTTTACGATCATTTACTTTAAATGTTCCAAATCCAGAGATTAAAACTTTATCTCCTTCAACAACACTACGCGTAATTGTATTAAAAACTGTGTCTACTAAAATTTCGGCATCTTTTTTAGTTAAGTTTCTTTCTTTAGATACTGTTTCGACTAACTCTTTCTTGTTCATAACAACCTCCATAATTCTAATACTTCGAAAGTATAACATTAAAAAGTACCGATTTCAAGCACTTTTATAGCACAATTGCAATTACATTACTTTTGCCCTTATTAACAATTTTTGACAAAATATCATGCAGTCTTAAACTGGCATTTTCAGGGATTGCATTTAGCTTAATATACATACCTTCTTCAATCAAATCACCAAGTTTACGACCAAATACATCACAATCAAAAATCGCTTGTTTATCATTTCCACTAGAATTCAAATATTCAATAAATGCTTCTGCTTGTTCCCTCGATCCAATAATTGGTTCAAAAGTACTTTCAATATCAACTTTGATCATATAAGTAGTTCCTGCTTTAGAAACAAGTTTCATCCCATAACGAGGTCCTTGTTTAATAATTTCTGGATCACTCAACTCAATTTCATCTAACTTTGGAATTGCATAACCATATCCTGTCTGCTTTACCATTCTAATAGCATTTGAAAAACCTTCATATTCTTTTTTTATATCTACTAGTTCTTGAATAAAGGTTAAGAAAGTTGCCTGATCAAATCCTTTATCGCCAATTATTTCTTCTAATATTTCATTATATAGCCCTTCACGTTCTTCAATTTTTAAAGTAGCACTTGAAGTAGTTGTATCTATTCCTGTTAAGTAAGCTTTATCAACAAAATCATATTCGCTGATCGTATCACCAATCCGCTCTACATCTTTAAACTTTTTAATTGATTGTAATGATTCTTTTAATGATGTATCTAATGTTTGTTTTAACCAATGACTATTTGACATCATTGCTAACCATTTAGGTACCTCGATACGTACTTCACTGATTTTAAATTCATATAATGCATCTTTTAATAATGAAACAATTTGTGGTTCTTCCATATTTGTAACATCCATAGATAGAACTGGAACATCATATTTAGCGGTTAAACGTTCATACTCTTTTTTACAAGCAGAACTGTTGACATCTTTAGTATTAATTATAATAATAAACGGCTTATCAATGTCTAATAGTTCTTCAACAATACTATCAGTCGCTTCATTATAATTAGCTCCTGGAATATCACAAATACTACCATCACTAGTTATAACGATTCCAATTGTTGAATGATCTTGTATAACTTTTTTCGTTCCGACTTTGGCTGCTTGATCAAATGGAATTGATTCTAAATACCAAGGCGTTTTAACATAGCGTATTCCTTGATCATCTTGATATCCCTTTGCTCCTTCAATAACATAACCAACACAATCAACTAGTCGGACATTAACTTTAAAATTCTCATCCATTAACATTTCTACTGCTTGATTAGGAATAAATTTAGGTTCTACAGTCATAATCATTTTACCTTTACCAGACTGTGGCAATTCGTCAATGGCACGCAGTTTTGCATCTTTATCTTCGATATATGGAATGACCGCCATTTCCATAAAACGTTTGATAAATGAAGATTTCCCACTTCGAACCGGTCCAACCACCCCTAAATATATGTCCCCATCGCACCTTTTTGCGATATCATGTAAGATATTTTTCGTTTCCATTGTAAACTCCTCTCTTCGTATTATTTATATGAAATATGCCTATATTTAGAACACATCTAATTATTAATTTGGTATAATTGATAAAGGAGGTATTTCCATGTACTCATATTTAGAATTAGAGAATAAATCTTTTGAAGATTTTTACTTGAAATTTTGCGGGATGCAAGAATGTAAACCTAATTATTCATATGGTCCAGCTGTTCGTCCAAATTATCTATTACATTACTGTCTCTCCGGTCAAGGTGAATATCACGTTAACAACCAAGTATATCAGATTAAAGCAGGTGATGCTTTTTTAATAATGCCAAACGTTGTCACTTATTATCAAGCCGATCAACATGAACCTTGGACATATTTATGGATCAGCTTTGATGGTTCTAAAACTCGTCAATATTTAAAACGATGTAATTTAGATGAACATAATCTTGTAGTTCATTGTGATTATATCAATGAATTGAGAGAAACAACGATTGCTATTCTTGCACACAATAAACTAAGCTATAGTAACGAGTTATTTATTCAAGGACAACTGTATACCTTTTTTAGTTTTTTAGCCAAAAGTGCTAATATTACTTATAATGATAATGTAGCCCCTAACTACAATCCATATGTTGATAAAGCAATTGAATATATTCAAAATAATTACCAGGAAATGGTAACAGTCAACGAGATTGCTGATTACCTTTCTCTCAACCGCAGTTATCTAACAACATTATTTAAAAAGCATCTTCATTTATCACCACAAGAATTTTTATTAAAGTATCGAATGATGCGCGCCGAAGATCTTCTTACTAATACTGATCTTACAATTAATCAAATTGCCTTCTCTTGCGGATATTCTAACCAATTATCTTTTTCAAAAGCATTTAGTAATTCACATCAAATGGCACCACGTGATTATCGTAAACAATTTAAATTAGTTGATAATTCAAGAATGAATGATCCTCATGAACGCAAAGAATAGATTATTAGATCAATCTATTCTTTTTATTAATTATTATTGCTTTTATTCATGTAAGTAATTGCAATTATAATATATTAATAATGATTACTATTACCCATTTAAAAGAATTAGAAAAGTTAAGTAGTATTTGCGAATTTGTTTATACTAGATCTTTCCACCTGAATTTTGTCCAATTTACAAAATGACAAGTTTAAAATTGTTAGAAGCCAATAATGTGAAAACGAGAGCAAAAGGAAATATTCACCGATACACTAAAGATTACCTTCATTTATACGTTTGTCCTACCAGAGCAAGTGATACACAAGATGATCAAATTAAGGCTTCAAAATGTATTAACGCACACCTGTGATTAAATGCCATTTCTATGGTCCCTTATGACTATCCACCACGAAATAAAGAAGTTAAAATGCTTAATGAGTTAGGTTATTTAACCTGAAGTAAAGCAAAACAAGAAGTAATAGCTCAAAATCTTTCAAAACAAACAAGCAATCCTGTTATTAAGCAAATAGCTAACACTCTAGTCAAATCTAACCGATTAATAAATGAAGACATTGCTCGTAAATCAAGATTTATGCTACCTCAAAGTTTATATACTTGAAACTTTTTAAACAAGTTATTGAAAAATGCTAAAAATGACGTGAGAAAGATTTAATTAATAAACTACTAAAAAATTCCTTGTAATGAAAAAAGCTAATTTAAACATATATCAAATAAAGATTCATAAATTAATAAAATATAAATTGCTTTTTAATTTAATAAGCGTTATAATTAAATAGTAATGATTACTATTTAATAAATTTGGAGGAAAAGAAGATGAAATACGTTTGTAAAATTTGTGGATTTATTTATGATGAAGCTACTCAAGATGCTAAGTGGAATGATTTAGATACTGATTGGGTATGTCCGGTTTGTAAAGCTCCAAAAGAAAAATTTGAAGCAGTAGCAGAAACTAGTACTAGTAAATATGCGGGAACAAAAACTGAAAAGAATTTAATGGAAGCCTTTGCTGGTGAATCAATGGCTCGTAATAAATATACTTTCTTTGCTGAAGCAGCTCGTAAAGAAGGATTAGAGCAAATTGCTGCAATTTTTGAAGAAACAGCTGATCAAGAAAAACAACATGCTAAAATGTGGTTTGCCGCATTTCATGGAATTGGAACAACTGATGAAAATCTAGAAGCAGCCGCTGCAGGTGAAAATGAAGAGTGGACTGAAATGTATGCAAGAATGGCCCAAGAAGCACGTGAAGAAGGTTTTGAAGAATTAGCAATTAAATTTGAAAATGTTGCTATCGTTGAAAAATCCCATGAGAAACGTTATCTAAAATTATTAGAATCATATAAAAACGGCACAACATTCAAAGGCGATGCCCCAAAAGGATGGAAATGTCGTCAATGCGGATTCATTTATGAAGGAGATGAAGCACCTGAACATTGTCCTACATGCGGATATCCTAAAGCCTTTTTTGAAAGAATGTGTGAAAATTACTAATAAGAATTAATATAACTATTTTAAAAAGATGTAATTAAATATAATAATTAAATATTTGGATTGATTACTTTATAAAGAAATCAATCCTTTTAATTTATGACTTTTTGATTATAATATTCTAAATCCATACCTATAAACTATTTTAAATCTGATTAAAAACTTCTCATCTAAACAGTTCTCTTTGATATATAAATACCCCACAAGCTAGAATAACGGTTTACCGTAGAATAGCTCTACACTTAAGCCTGTCTTATCCAACTCGTGAGATTTACTCAGGATTATTATATTTTTGCTTTTAATACGTAGATTCTAGATAAATAATCTCCATTAGTCCCATCGTATTTTTCTTTATTTTCACCGCAAGAACTATCAGTTGTAATTAAACCCAAGTTCATTAATTCATCACCATAATGAACTGTATTATTAAGATTAACATGATATTCTTTATCCGGATCTAATCCCAACAGCTTTACACGACGGTAACCAACATTAACTTCCTGCAAAGTACGATAATATCCAATAATAGCAGTATTCTGATCCTGTGATACAACCATCCAAACAGTCTCATTACCTTCAAATGGACTTTTTAAACGGTAAAACGTTCCAAACTGAATAATCTCCCGATAGTCCTTCATAAAGGTGATTTGTTCTTTAACTTTTATCTGTTCATCCATGCTTAATTTATTAAGATCTAATTCGTATCCAAAAGTACCAAAATAAGCAACATTTGCCCTTGTTTCAATCGGTGTATTTCTCAACAACTGATGATTTGGCGCTGCCGATACATGAGCTCCAAGACTCGAAACAGGATATACCATTGATGTTCCATATTGGATTTTCAAACGTTCTAGCGCATCAGTATCATCACTGGTCCAACATTGTGGTGCATAATACATCATTCCTGGATCAAAACGAGCACCACCACTAGCACAAGATTCAAATAAAATTTCAGGAAAACGACTTGTTAACAATTCATATAACTGATACACTCCTAAAATATATTCATGCATAACTCGTCCCTGACTCTCACTATCGTGACAACTAGAGTAAACTTCTGTCATACAGCGGTTCATATCCCATTTAATATAAGAAATATTTGCTTTATCAATTACTTCTGTCATCATATTATAAACATAAATAACGACTTCTGGATTTGAAAAATCTAATACAAATTGATTACGTCCATGACTACTAGGACGGTTTGGTGTTTCTAAAATCCACTGTGGATGATTACGATATAAATCAGAATTTTTATTGACCATTTCTGGTTCAAACCACAAACCAAACTTCATTCCCAGATTATTTATTTTTCTTGATAAACCACTAATTCCACTTGGTAATTTTTGTAAATTCGGATACCAGTCACCTAACCCTGCAACATCATTATTACGTTTACCAAACCAGCCATCATCAAGAACAAATAACTCGATTCCTAATTTTTGAGCAGTTCCAGCAATATCCATAATTTTTTCTTCATCAAAATCAAAGTACGTTGCCTCCCAATTATTAACTAAAATAGGTCGTACTTGATCACGATATTTCCCACGAGCCAATCGTCTTTGATAAAGTTTGTGGTAAGTTTGTGACATTTTATTTAGTCCATCATTTGAATACACCATGACTACTTCTGGAGTTTGAAAACTTTCTCCTTTTTCAAGACTCCAGCTAAAACAGTGGGGATGTATTCCCATCATCACTCTTGTAACATCATAAGTATCAACTTCAACCTGAGCTAAAAAATTCCCACTATATACAAAACTAAATCCTAAAACCTCACCAGCATATTCATTACAATTTTCACGCTTTAAAGCGATGAAAGGATTAAAATTATTACTTGAACATCCTCTTAGAGAATATATAGATTGAATTCCATGCTCTAGCTTTCTCTCCTTAATGCTCCTTTCACGAGCCCAAGCACCTGTTAATTCAATCATCTCATATTCTTTGTCGGGTAAATCAAGTGACATACTCATCACTTGCTCTAAAGTTATTTTTTGTTCACCGCAATTTTCAATGTAAGCATTTCTTGTAATTACCGGCATATTTTCAAAAATTGTGTAACTTAAAATAATTTTTGAATCAATTATATTATCATATAAAGTTATTAATAAAGTTGTTGCTTCATCTGGTGATTCAACATATGTCGCGGGTAATTTATCTAATTTAGGCTTACCACTTATAATAGTATGCCCCTGATAGTTAAACGAAATGATTCGACTACCATTTGCTTGAGCGATTTCAATCGCAGGGTGACGCATATCACCAGAGCCATAAGCAGGATATTCCTGTTTAATATGTTCTAAAGAAAATGTTAAATCGCCTTCAAAAGCACATGATGCCATTGGTCGCTGCATAGTTTCAAATAAATGATCAAAATTTTCACGATCTTTGATTGCTTTACCATAATAAAGTTGTCCTAATTGATTATTTTTTAAGATTTTAAAAATATAACTTATCTCTTGATTATATAAATGAAATATCTTAGTTGTTTTATGAAATTTAATTGGCATATTTCTTCTCCTTTAAATCAATAATCGGTTCATTTGAATTTTTTATATCTTCCGTTACATCATCAAGAATCATCTGATTTTCTTCTTTCCTTAAAGCGATTATATTCATAATTCTTTGATAGTACGCTCCGTTTAATTTGTAATACTTTTTATAAATAATATAACTTATTAGCACTAAAATAATTGGTAATGCAACCATAATAATACGCATTCCATTTTGAGTTGCCATAGTTTGAGAAGCTCCAGCAACATATCCTGTGGCATCTAAAGCAAAACCTGTAAATAAAGCACCCATAGCTGAAGCAAATTTTACTAATAAGGTTTGAATTGAAAAAATTACAGACTCATTACGTGTCCCTAGCTTATATTCTCCATAATCTACAACATCGGCTAATACTACTGTCACTGTACCTAATTGTAATCCAGAACCGAATTTGACACAAATCCCTGCTACTGCTGTTAAAATATAATTTTGCGGAGCAATAAATCCTGTTACTAATAAAATGATTAGACCAACTACTGGTATTCCACTAGCTAAAGCATACACCTGTTGTTTACTTAATCTTTGAGATAACTTTGGAAAGATGATCAAACCAAAAATCTCTGCAAATCCTGCAAACATTGTAAAAACAGAAAATAATCCCTTATTGCCTGCAACATAAATAAAATAATAAGTTTGAACCCCAGCAATACAATTCATTCCAAAATTAAATGTTAAAATCGTTGCTATTGCTACTAACAGCTGATCATTTTTACAAATTATTTCGAACATCTTTCTAAACGAAGTCTTTTCTGGTTTCTTTGCTTCTACTCGATCAGCTGATTTAACATTAACTACAGTAATTCCCACAGTTACAATAAAAATAATGGCAATGACAATAGCAAAATTTGTATATCCCACTTGAGCATCACCATTTCCAAGGAAATCCATGATTTGTAATCCAAACCCACCAACTAACAGAGAACCCCCAATCGATGCAAAAATTCTTGGAATAACAGCTACACGATCTCGTTCTTCTGGATTTGATGTTAAATTAGGTAACATTGACCAATATGGGATATCCATGACGGTATATGTCATTCCCCATACGATATACATAATAGCAGCAAATATATACAAACTAGTTCCTGATAATCCCCAATCAGTAAATAAAGCAACTAAAATAATTGCATTAACAATAGTTCCAATTGCTAACCAAGGTCTAAATTTACCCCATCTACTATGGGTGTTATCAACAATCATTCCCATACCTAAATCATTAACAGCATCCCAAAATTTTGCTAAGAAAAACAATGTTCCTACAAATGAAGCTGATAATTTAAGAACATCTGTAAAATACAACATACAATAAGTAAAGATAATTCCACAGCACATATCCTTACCAATTGCGCCTACTCCATATGAATATTTTTCCTTAAATGATAATCTATCATTATTCATTTTTCTATCCCCTTTCAACGATAATAAATGGTTCATTTAAATTAACCATACCATATCTATTAACAGTTATATTTTTACGATTTAAATTTGTAAAAACAAACGGTGTTGCATCAATACAACGATGTTTTTTTAATATTTCTGAATCAAAAGTTAACAAAATATCACCCTGTTTAACAACTTGATCAGGATCTACAAATATTTTAAAGCCATCCCCGTTTAGTTGATTCGTGTCCAAACCCACATGAATTAGAAACTCTATTCCTTGACCTTTCAAAACAATTGCATGCTTTGAAGAAAAAATAAAATTTATTTTACCATCAATTAGTGCGACAACTCTATTACCAGTTGGAAATATTACAACCCCTTCTCCAGTCATTCCTTTTGAAAAAACTTCATCAGGACAATACTCTAAAGGATAAACTTTTCCTTCTATCGGACAATTAACTTGAATTTCCTTTTTAAATACTCCCATCACTTTCCTCCTCAGTTTACTGTAAGCGCTTCTATATCGACAATTATAACATTTGGATATATTTATAATAGTATTAGATGTATTTTAAATATGTCAATTTGTTATATATTCCCTAATTACAAAAGGAAAGTAATTGAAATAAATTTATTTATTAATATTATATATTTTCAAAATACAACATTAAGACATATTTTTATAACATTTTAACTAAAATTATAAAGTAGCTTTTTATTTTTTTACCTTTAACTTTAAGATTCATTGTATTAGAATAAACCACGAGGTGAATTATTAAATGGAATTTTCAAAACGAATGGAACTTTTTCAAGAAAGTATTTTTACAATTTTAGCAAAAAAGGCAGCATTAAGACGTGAAAATGGAAAAGAAGTAATTGATTTTAGTACGGGTACGCCAAATATTCCCCCTACCAAAAGAATAAGAGAAGTGCTTGCTAATGCTGCCCTAGATCCTAAAAACTATGTTTATGCGATTAATGATTTACCAGAATTAATCAAGGCTGTAATCGCTTGGTATAAAAAACGTTATGAGGTCATTTTAGAAGATGATGAAATTTGTTCATTACTGGGTTCTCAGGAAGGCTTAGCACATCTAGCAATGACATTGATCAACGATAGTGACATTGTCTTAGTTCCTAATCCTAGCTATCCTATTTTTAAAGACGGGCCGTTGCTTGCTAATGCAAATATTGTCGATATGCCTTTAAAAGAAGAAAATAATTATTTGATTGACTTTGATAAAATTGATCCAACCATTGCTAAAAAAGCAAAATTTATGATTGTTTCATATCCTAACAACCCTACCTGTGCGATTGCAAATGATAAGTTTTATTTAAGATTAATTGACTTTGCTAAAAAGTATCAAATTATTGTATTACACGATAATGCTTATAGCGAACTATTATTTGAAGGCTTAGGTAGAAGCTTTTTATCATATCCTGGCGCTAAAGATGTAGGTATTGAATTTAATTCCTTATCAAAAACTTATGGGCTTGCTGGTGCTCGAATTGGATTTGCAGTTGGCAACAAAGCAATTATTGAACAGCTTAAAACATTAAAATCTAATATGGATTATGGCATGTTTATCCCTATTCAATTAGCAGCAATCGAAGCCATTACCGGTGAACAAAATTGTGTTATAAAAACAAGAGAGGCTTATCAGCGGCGTCGCGATATCTTTTTAAAATGTGCTCAAGAAATTGGCTGGAATATTAAAGAGACAAAGGGAACTATGTTTATTTGGGCAAAAATTCCCAGCTTATATCAAAAGTCAATTGATTTTGTTAATGATTTATTTGAGCAAACCGGTATTTTATTTATTCCTGGTAGTGCTTTTGGCAGCGAAGGAGAAGGATATATTAGAATTGCTTTAATTCAAGATGAAGAAATAATAAAAAAGGCTTTCATTAAAATGAAAGCAACTAATATTTTCAAAAATTAAATTTTAAATATCAATTAGCAAACCTCTTTTTGGTTAGAATCAAAAAGAGGTTTTATTGCTCAAACTACTTTTATCATTATTATAGATATAATAGAAAAGCAAACCCGTTTGGGCCTTGCTTCATTATGTTAATTTTTCTTACATGTATGTAAATGTTGATAAAAAGCGCCTAATAGATTAGCATCATTACGATATTGACAAGGAACAACTACAGGGCGTGCAATTGGTGAATTAGCCTTTAATCCAGTTTGATACATTTCTTCTATATGTTTCTCAACTAATTCTAATAATAATGGTTGTGCTGAGATACCACCACCAATCGCAATTTTTTCTGGGTCGAAAAGTGCTTGTAAATTATAAATTTGAACAGCTAAACGATTACAGAATTTATCAAGCCCAGCAAGTACCTTTTTATCTCCACTATTTGCCATTTCAAAAATCTCTTTACCATTATATTGTTCTTTTGTTCCAACAGACTCTTGAACTGCCTTTAATAAGCCAGGAATTCCATTCGTAGCTGCCCATACACATTCAGGGTTATTGCCATCTTCCCCATTAGTCCGCATCCATGAAAATTCTCCTGAAGAGAAATGTTTACCAATATGAACTTTACCATCACGAACAATACAACCGCCTATTCCAGTTCCTAAAATTATTACAGCAGCATCATCAACATCTTTTAAACATCCAAATCCTACTTCCGCATTAGCCGCACATTTAGCATCATTACCAATCGTAATAGGCAACGGGCAACGTTCTTGTAAAATTTTTACAATTTCCATATCTTTTATATATTTATATGCACCACCAGTATAAGCAAAGCCCTTTTGAGGATCTATTGCACCCGGCATAGAAATTGCCATACCAACAATTTGTTCAGCATACTTATCATACAGTTCTCCAATTACCTCAACAAACTGCTCAATACTTTGATGAGGTGCAATTGTACTTCCTTTTTCAATAAACTCTCCCGTTTCATTTAATAAAGCATACTTGATTGAACTACCACCAATATCTAATGTTAAATAATTCATATTATCTCCTTTCATATTTCGCTCTTACTTTTAAGTATAACGATATTTCCAACAAGATTCAATAAATTATCAAAACACGAAAATAGATACACATTTGTGTACCTATTTTTTACTATTTCACCATCGTGGCGGACGTGGTGGCGGTCCTGGGGGTCGTGGCCCTGGTCCTGGGGGACCTGGCTGCCATGGTGGTCGTGGTCCCGGTCCTGGTGGGCCTGGCTGCCATGGTGGGCGTGGTCCCGGTCCCGGTGGGCCTGGCTGCCATGGTGGTCCCGGTTGCCATGGTGGAGGAAATAACCACCAAAACCAAAATGGAATAATTGGCTGCCGACTATCTAACTGATTATCAATCATGTAATATTCATCTTGAAGCGGATCCATTTAAACACCTCACTTTATTATACAATATGTATCCCTTTAAAGAAGGCATGGGCTTTTACCAATCAAGATTAACTTTTTTTCCTTTACGATAATATTCTTTATCATAATCATTAATTTCGCGAATTACTCGGCATGGTACCCCATAAGCAACAGAATTTGCTGGAATATCTTGGGTTACAACACTACCAGCTCCAATAACACTATTGTCACCAATCGTAACCCCCGGTAAAATAACACTATTTGCACCGATCCAAACATCATCCCCAATTACAATCGGCAATGAAAATTGCGTTCCACCTCTTCGATATTCCGGATCAACAGGATGACCAGTTACTGATAATGTAACATTTGGAGCAACCATTACATTGTTACCAATATGAACTTCAATATCATCAACAACAACCAAATTAAAATTAGCATAAAAATTTTCACCAATATAGGTATTACAGCCGTAGGCAAAATAAGCGGGAGCTTCAATCCATATATTTTCACCAGCATGGCCTAGTAACCCTCTTAAAATATCCTGTTTTTCTTTTTTATTATCAGGATGACAATGATTATACTCGAACATTCTTGCTTTACAATTTAATCTTTGACGTTCAATTTCTTTTTCATACTCTTGATCTTCTATATTTTCATGGCCAAATTCCCGATATAATTGACCGTTCTTCATTTTATCTTTTAATAACATATATCCTCCTTATGATAAACACCCAGCTAAGCTGGGTGTCATATCCTTAATATTATTTAACACGAACTAACTCTAAATAGCTAGTATCCCCTTTAAGTCCTGGTTTACCACCAGTAACTAAAATAAGTTCTCCCGATTCAACACCATTTTCTTTTGCAATGATTTCAGCATAATCCATCATACTTGAACGTGTTTTCATTGTTTTGCATTTTACTGGTTTTACTCCCCAGTTAATTGCAAGGGCTCTAGTAGTTGCTACTTCAGGTGTAGCAGCAATGATCCGAGCTTCAGGACGATAACGAGACATTTTTCGAGCAGTAAATCCACTTTCAGTAAAAGCAATAATCGCTGCAACTTGGAATTTAGAGGCAATTTCTGCAACTGACATACAAATAGCTTCAGATGTATCTTGTGGAGCAGTTCTTACAGCTTGACGATGTAATGCATCATAATCTAAGCTATTTTCTGTTTTTAAAGCAATCTTACTCATTGTCATTACTGCTTCTTGTGGATATAGGCCTGATGCAGATTCCCCAGATAGCATGATTGCATCTGTTCCATCAAAAATAGCATTGGCAACATCACTTACTTCTGCACGAGTCGGGCGAGGATTTTGCTGCATACTTTCAAGCATTTGAGTAGCAGTAATAACTAATTTTCCCATATCCTTACATTTCGTAATGACTTCCTTTTGAATCAATGGGACATCCTCTGCAGGTACTTCAACTCCTAAATCACCACGGGCAACCATAATCCCATCAGCTATTTTTAGAATCTCATCTATGTTTTCAACACCTTCGCTATTTTCAATCTTAGCAATGATTTGAATATCAGGTCGACCATTTTCAACCAAAAGTTTTTTTACATCAAATACATCTTGTGCACGTCTTACAAAAGAAGCAGCCACATAATTGAATGGTTGTGTACATCCATAAGTTAAATCATCAATATCTTTTGGTGATAGATAATCGAAACCTAATTTAATTCCCGGTACATTGATTCCCCTTTTATTTTTTACAATTCCGTTATTAGCACAAACACATACAATGTCTGTACCTTCAACATGATCAACTAGCAATTCCACTTGACCGTCATTTACCAAAATAAACCCACCAGGTTTTACATCCTTATATAATTCTTTATAAGTGATTGTAAAACGATCACTTGTTCCGACAATATCTTCTTGACAAATTGTGACAACCTGACCTTTTTTAAATTCAGTTGAACCATCGATAAAATCACCTGTTCTAATTTCCGGCCCTTTAGTATCTAATAAAATAGCAACGCTTGTATCCAACTCCTTATTGATTTCAGTAATCAAATCAATTTTTGCCTGATGCTCAGGATGAGTTCCATGAGAAAAATTAAGTCTCATTACATTCATTCCAGCTTTAACTAATTTAGTTAACATCTCTTTGTTATCTGATGCTGGTCCTATCGTACATACAATTTTTGTTTTACTCATTACTTCGTTTTTTAGCATATCGTCATTACCATCCTTTTCCTTCTCAATTTATCATACATGTTTATTATAGCCCATCTAAAAAACACTTGCGAGACTTTTGATAACATTTATCAAAAGATTTTTAGTTGATTAACGCTTACAAATTTCGAAAGCGTATTCAACATCTTCTTCACCTTTAATACAGTATTCTTCGAGTATTGGAGCACCCCAACTATCATCACCGCCAACACCCATTTGAGTAGCTAAAATAGTTACAAAGGTAAAATATGATTTTGGTAATTCTTCTTGATGCATTGCAGCTTCTAAAGTCTGCAAGCTATATGGAAGAACAGTTGCTTCGAATGGCTGATCGATCATTTTGAAACAAATTCCTTGATCTTTTTCATCAGTTATTGCTAAATAACGCAAATCACAGCGATTTCCACATTCTTGTGGAACTAAATATGGCGATAAGTTATCCTTAACAAGACAATCATAAACATCAATTTTTGCTCCATCCTTACGATCAATATAATTTTCTAAAGGTCCACGACCTAAATATTCAAAACGATCAACTTGATCATACAGTTTAAAACACATTCCTATTAATGGTAATTCTGGTAATCCTGCTTTTCCATGATAATGATAATCAACCCTAATAATACCTGGTGCCCGTACTGTAAAGACTATATCAACAGTAGTTGCAGGAATTACCGGTAAAGTATACTCAAAAAATACTTTTACACTACTATAATCAGAGGCAACTTCATAATTAAACTTAGTACAATTATAAAAAGTTGAAGCCCCAAACCACATTGAACTATTCACCTCATGTTTATACCCGCGTTCATTATCAGTTGATGCTCGGCTAAAAACAGGACGTGGAGCTCTTGCGATATATTCATGGTTCCCATATTTTAATGAAATTAATCCTTCACTATTAGCAAACATCACTTCAAAATCATTGTATCTTATACCGATATTACCATCACCAATAATAACTTTTAGCGGTTGTTTAGAAACTGAGAGCGGTTTATATTCACCAACTATAGTTTGACCGAAAGCAACTTCAAAACCAGCTTTAGCCCAAATTTGATCATCTTTCAATAAAGCACTAACTGTCTTAACAGCTTCTTTATCTAATTTTGTTAACCACGGAATCAATATTTCTTTAGAGTCTCCAGGTTTTACATCGGCTATGAAACATCCCTCCTGTAAAACTTTTTTACCTTGTTTTAATTGATAAACAAATTGATATTTACTAGTATTACTAAACATCATTTTATTTGTAATTATGACACCTGCATCTGTCGGCTTAATAATAATATCTTGATATAAATATTTAACTTCTTGAGCTTTTGGCGAAATAGTACGATCAGCAAAAACAATTCCATCGCCACAGAAATTATAATCAGTATAGCGTTCTTTAAAATCTCCACCATAACCAAGAACTTTTTCACCATAACCATTTGTATAGTACACTGCCTGATCAATATAGTCCCAAATAAAACCACCTTGATATTGAGCATACTTATCTTCTAAATCAGTATAATGTTTCATTCCACCTAGAGAGTTTCCCATAGCATGCATATATTCACAACTAATATACGGTTTTGCAGGATTGCCCTGTAAATATGTTTCAATTTCTTTCGCTTTTGCATACATACGTGATTCCATGTCAGTTGCTTCACAATAATCACGATTCCATACACAACCTTCATAATGAACTAAACGAGTCGGATCATTTTCTCTAAAATGATTAGCCATAGCAACAATATTTGTTCCCGCGTATGATTCATTACCACATGACCAAATTAAAATCGAAGGATGATTTTTATCACGTTGTAGCATTGTATTAGCACGATCAACAACGACATCATGCCATTGTGGCAGGTTTCCTGGAATATTCCATGACGGTTCACAAGCACCTAATTTTTGCCATGAACCATGACTCTCTAAATTTGCTTCATCAATTAAATAAATTCCATACTCATCACATAGATCATACCACAATGATTGATTTGGATAATGAGATGTTCTTACTGCATTAATGTTATGCATTTTCATAAATTTGATATCGTATAGCATATCCTCTTTTGTAATAGCCCGACCTTTATCAGCAGCAAATTCATGACGATTAACACCTCTAAAGACAATTCTTTGACCATTTAACTTCATTATCCCTTGATCCATTTTAAACTCTCTAAATCCAATTTTTTGTGGTATAACTTCTACTAAATTATCATCATGATCATAAACGGTTAACAATAGTTTATACAAATATGGATTTTCACTTGACCATAAATTAACATTAGTCAGTCCAAACGAAAAATTAGTTAATGGCAATTGCTTTGCTTGATAAATAATATTATTATTCTGATCATATAAAGCAGTATTTAGATAGCCCTCTTTTTTAGCAATTACATCTAAATTGACCGATACCTGGACATCTTTATAATTATTTTTTAAAGTAGTCTTAACAAACAGATCATTAATATGAATGTCTTCTATAGCATATAAACTTACATCTCTAAAAATCCCTGAAAAGCGCCAAAAATCCTGATCTTCTAACCAACTGGCACTAGAGCGTTTATAAACCTCAACCGCTAATTTATTTTCACCATCTTTTAAAGCATAAGTTACATCAAAACTTGATGGCGTAAATGAATCCTCACTATAACCAATAAATTCTCCATTTAACCAAACATAATAAGCCGTTTCAACTCCATCAAAAACCAGACGAGTTGTTTTATTCTTTAATGCTTCATTTACTTCAAAATAGCAAACGTAACTTCCTACAGGATTATCGTCACTTGATATATGTGGTGGTCTTAATTTCTCATGCCCATCCCATGGGTATAAAGTATTAATATACTGCATCTGATCATAACCTTGCATTTGAATATGACCTGGTACATCGATCATATCAAAATAATGACAATCAATATCCTCTTTATAAAAATCAACAAATCTTTCATTAGGATTTTTAGCATAATTAAAATACCAGCGTCCATTTAAAGACTGCTTTAATTCCATTGCATCTCCATTCAATGCTTTATCAATATCGAGATAATAAGAATGATCACTATAAGCATTTAAGCGATTTACCGCAAAAACTTTAGGATCTGCTAACCAATTTAAATCTGCTTGTGTTCCTTTCATAATAGCCTCCAATTTTACTTATATTTTAGTGAAATACATATATATTTTACTAAAATATAATAAATTTTTCAATTCTTTTAATAAGATAATTATTTATATTTTATATAAATAAT
>OHMN01000537.1_pt1 | contig 35090 bp, 24 predicted proteins | sample 1569361 | NCBI WGS metagenome assembly OHMN01 (sample SAMEA3541508, study PRJEB24748) | human gut metagenome | biome: human gut; feature: human-associated habitat; material: faeces | place: China | collected 2012
TATCCGATCTCTTCAAACACCTCCCGGCGGTAGATCGCCGCACCGGCGCAGGCAGAGAAGATATGGCAAGGGCGGTCATAACGTTCTATTTCCTGTCCCACGCCACGCTGGTATGCCCAGCCCATAATGCTGTACATATCGCCGCCGTCATCCATCAGATCTTTATGGTAAAGCTGGATCATCTTCGGACTCACGGAGAAAATCCTCGGAGAACTTTCTATGGCTTTTAAGAGTTCTCCGACATACTCCGGCTCTGCTTCGGTGTCATTATTCAAAAGGATCACATACGGCGTTTTTGCTGCCCGGATCCCCACATTGACCGCTCCGGAAAAGCCGGTATTCGTCTCAAGGAAAATCGATGGAAGCCCATACTCCTTCAGCCACTCCACGCTGCCGTCGGTGGAGCCGTTGTCCACCACCAGCAGTTCAAAGTCCCGGCAGATTTGCCGATCCAGCGCCGCCATACAGGGTTCCATGAATTTCAGGCCATTATAATTTGGAATGATGATCGTTACTTTCTTCATACGCACGCCTCCACCTACTGTTCCTTCAGATCCGGAAGCTTATAAGGCTCGCCGATCTTCTCTTTTAAGAGATCCCGCAGGGAAAAGTCTGATTTTCGCAGGGTCAGGTTCGGGTTGTAGTAAGGATCCCCGTTCTTTAAGATATCCGGCCAGCGGCTTGCCACCAGTGCCCACTCCCGGTTGAAGCGTGCTACTTTCTCCGGTGTATCCTCCAGACCTCGGGACTTGGACTCATAATGATGCATCACTGCATACGGTGCGTAAACGACCAGATATCCGGCTGCCCGCACCTTCAGGCAGAAGTCCACGTCGTTAAATGCCACAGCCAGCTCCTCAGTCAGGCCGCCAACTTCATGGAAAACCGACTTTTTCACCATCAGGCAGGCTGCCGTTACAGCACTGTAATCCTGTGCACACATTGCACGGTGGAAATAACTGTTTTCCGCTTCATGCAGGCCAATAAAGGTATGACCTGCCACGCCGCCAAAACCGATCACGACTCCGGCATGCTGGATCGTGTCATCCTCATAGAGCAGTCTGGCACCGACAATGCCGACCTCTTTCCGCTGGCAGAAGCCAAGCATCTCCTCAAACAGGCGCGGGGCAATGATCTCGGTATCGTTGTTTAACAGCATCAGGTACTCGCCCTTTGCAAAGGAAGCGCCGAAATTGTTGATCGCAGAATAGTTGAACTCCCGCTCCCAGCGGACGACCTTCACCTGTGGGAATTCCTTCTGGATCTTCTCATAATATGCGAAGGTCTCCGGCTCGGTGCTGTTGTTCTCCACCACAATAAACTCCAGGTTTTTGTAGGTGGCACGCTCGATGATGGATCGGATGCAGAGGTCTAAGTCCACACTGTGATCCTTGTTCGGAATGATAACCGACACCAGCGGGTCGCCCTGGATCTTAAAGGTCGTGTGGTAGATTCCGTAATCCACGCCCTTTTCCACTTTCTCAGCCGGGATGCCCATGCGCTCATAGTGTGCCATGATCGCACGTGCACCTGCCTCAAACGCGTACAGCTTACTCTCCGGGTTGCTGGCCGTAGACTCCTGGTGACAGCGCCAGTGGTACAGCACCTTTGGAATATGGCAGATTTCTTTCGCATTCTCCGTACAGCGGAAAATAAAATCGTAATCCTGGGCGCCGTCAAACTCGTGGCGGAAGCCGCCTACTTTGTTCAGCAGTTCCTGTTTCACTACAAACAGATGGCAGATATAATTGACGCTGGTTAAAAGGTCCGGGTTGAAATCCGGTTTGAAATGCGGGTCGAACAGCGCGCCGCCGTCCATATCCAGCTTATCTTCATCGGAATAGATGACATCGCAGTCCGGGTGCTCGTTGATGATCTTTGCCACCTCATACAGGGCATGCTCTGGAATGGTATCGTCGTGGTCGGCCAGAATGATAAAGTCACCACTTGCCATCTCCAGGGCCGCATTGGTGTTGCCGGAAATACCCAGGTTCTCCCCAAGCTCCGACACGTGGAAGCGGCTGTCTTTCTTTGTATATTCCGCCATCACGCGGCTGACAATAGCTCCCTCGCCCTTCGGGCTTCCGTTTGCTACGCAGACCTCCCATTTTTTGTAGGTCTGGGCCAGAATGGAATCCAGCATCTCCCGCAGGTATTTCTCCGGAGTCTTGTACGCCGGAATGACAATGGATAACAGCGGCTCCTTCGCAAACTTTGTCTCGCGCTGGGCATCCAGTTCTTCTTCCTTCGGGCGGGTCAGCTCATACCACTCGCCATAGTCATAATCGTTGTCCAGGCCCTGCAGCTTGTGGCGGGACTTCAAAAGCAACGCCTTTAAGCCATGCTTTTTTCCAAACTCCAGTGCCACATGCACGGTTTCCATGTTCATAAGATCCTTGATCTTTTCCATGCGCTTGTGTGCCACACTGGCACGCTTCGCGATCAATTCCTCATTATACTTCACACGGGCAGTCTTTCCATCACAGCGGATCACCAGCCAGTAGTCCGCCCCACGCTCATACGGGAACTGGATGTCAAAGCCATAATCCCGGTCATAGACCTGTTTATAGTAAATCTGGCTCACGTCATCCCTGCGGGTTGCCACATATTTGACCGGAAGCGGCTTTTTCTCCTGGTCCAGAACCTCAAACTCTGCCTTGGACTCCGGTGTCTTTCCGATGACCCAGCCATTTAACTGAATCGAATTTTCCCGGATCCTCACTACGTCAATCTTGTATTTCATATAAACTATTTCTCCTCAAAATTCAGTCGTTCTTCCTCTACGACCAGCGGGCGGTGCATCACACGCTGGTTAATGGAGAGCACATACTCTCCCACCATACCGATAAAGAAGATCTGCACCGAACCCAAAAACAGCATGCCAATCAGCATCGGTGCCATGCCTGCCGGGAAACGGTCCCACCAGACCAGCTTCATGACCAGGTAAACGATTGCAACCACCATGCTTAAAAATGCGCTGATGGCACCCACAAACGTAGCCAGACGTAAGCCTGCTTTCGTGTAAGAGGTCACGCTGAGCATGGCTGCATCGTACAGGCGGTAAAAGTTATTGTGCGTTTTTCCGGCGCGGCGTTTCGGCTGTTCGTACGGAATCTCCTTCCGCTTATAGCCAAGCTCCGCCACAATTCCGCGCAGGAACGGCGTCGGGTCATCCAGCTTTCTTAACACCTCGATAAAATCCCGGTCGTACAGTCCGGAACCGGTGAAGTGCTCGATCTGCTCCACGTCAGACAGCTTCTTGATTGTCTTATAATAGAAACTTCTGAGCGCATACATGATCTTGTTTTCTTTGCTGCTGGTCTTGATGCCGATGACGATCTTGTAGCCTTCTTCCCAGGCCTTCACGTATTTCGGGATCATGTCCACCGGGTCCTGGAAATCTGCCACCATCTCAATGACACAGTCGCCGGTCACCTGCAGCATGCCGTAATACGGAGAGTTGAACTGTCCGAAATTGCGGGCATTAAAGATGGCCTTAATCTTCGGGTTTTCTGCACAGAGCCTGCGCAGGATCGGGCGGGTTTCATCGGTTGAGTCGTTGTCGATGAACACCAGCTCATAGTCGTACTGCGGCAGATCCCGCGTCAGGGTTTCCAGTACCGCTTTGCTGATTGCCTCAACATTTTCCTGCTCGTTGTAGCAGGGGATCAGCACACTGATCTTTTTCATAATCGTTTCCTTCCATATCGTTTCTTGTAACTTATTTGCCATCACTGTCATTGTCCAGATCCAGAATGACAATTTTCCACAGAAGCTGATGCTTCTGTTTGTTTTTTCCACATTTTTATGCCAGTATCTGTGGAAGCATCCTCCGGATTCCCTCCGCAAAAGAAACCTCTTCCTTCCAGGTTCCGTCCGTCAGCTTCTTTATATTTTCATTGACCGGACAGATGGAAAGGGCACCTTCCTTTGCCTGGACGAAGCTTCCGTATTCCAGGTTTCCGCGTCCACCGCACAGCGTGTGGATCTCCTCAACAAAATCCCGCAGTACCCGGGTATCTTCCGAAGCCACATTCACAGCGTGGCATTCATCCGGATGGCTGTCGCTGTAGCGATACAATTCTACGACTGCCCGGGATGCATCTGCGATATCCATAAAATTCCAGCGGTGCCTGCAGGCGCTTAACGATACGGTTTTTCCCTCCGGCAGCTCCCGCGTCAGCGTGGAAATGATGGACCACGGGTGATCGCCTTTTCCGTAAACACTGAAGAAACGCAGGTGGTAATAGGTCATCTGCATTTCCCGGCAAAGCTTTGCTGCCTGCTCAAAAAAAGCAAGCTTTGCTTTCCCGTATTCATTGACCGGGTGGCACTCCATGGACTCTTCCATGGTGCCGTCTGAAGTAATACCGTATTCTACCCGGGAACCGGCGTCCATAAACACCTGGCAGCCCAGAAGCTTTGCCGCTTCCAGACAGCGAAGCGAGCCGTCAATATTGGTTTTCTGCACTTCGGGTGAGTCGATTTCCTGGCGGTTTACGCCGCGCCATGCAAAATGTAAAAATGCATCTGCGTGGCCAATCTGCGGAACACACGCTACCGCCTCATCCATCTGCGCCGCGATCCGGTGCAAGTGCTCATGCACCGGAAGACAGTCTGTTTTTTGCGACTGCGGGCGCACCAGGCAGTAAACCTCTGCACCCTCTTCCAAAAACCGCTCTCCCACATGGCTTCCAATAAAACCAGTGGCTCCGGTCATCACAATCCGTTTTCCGGAAAGATTCTGTATCATGTTTCCATACTCCTGTTGTTTTCTGCCGTTCCTGCGCTTTCACTCCATGCCAGATTCTGTGCAGGCACTGCATGAATCAGTAACGTTTCTTCTTCCTTGCGGCATCAGAGCTGCTCAATCCGGTTTGTGCGCAGAGTCATGACCTCCACACCCGCACCGAACTTTGTTCTTATGATACCCGCGATCTCATCGGTATAACCCGGTGCCACGATCAGCACTGCATCCACCGGCTCTTCAAAATAATGGTCCGGTGCCACGATCGGCACATGGGAGGCCGGTGCAAAACGCCCCTGTTTAAACGGAGCAGAATCGATGATGTAAGCCAGAGACTCCCCAAGAGCAGAGGTCGATGCCAGGGTAAAGCCCTGATGGCTTGCTCCCCACATGGCAAGGCGTCTGCCTTCCCGGTTCAGACGTTCTGTCAGTGCGCGGATTTCTCCGGTTACCACCGCATAGCCGTCGGTCAGAGGGGCGATGATGCCTGCATCTGCAGCGTCTTCACGCTGTGCCTTCGCTGTTTTTTCTGCATGTTCTTTCTGTGCACCAGTTTCTGCTTCCATACATTTCGAAGTTGTCTGTACACCTGATGCTGCGCGTTCCAGACCCGCAAGATCATCCTGCTCCATTTTCCCGTCTTCCGGCATAGCAGTCTTTCTCACCACCATGGAAAGCGTATCGCGGTTGATCATTTCCTCCTCGAGCACCTCAAAGCCGCAGTGGTTTAATAATGCACGAAGTGTATCAAACGTGTAATAAGCAATATGGTCGCGGATCAGCTCATAGTAGCTTTCCTTCTCCAGAATGTATTCCAGGCTCGGCACGGTGACCAGGCCCATGCCGTCCTCAGCCAGATTGTTCCAGATGGCTTTCAGCATAACATCCGGTCTTGGCTGGTGCTCTAAAAAGTTAAAGGATAAGAACACATCAAACGGCTTTTCCGGCACGCTCCAGCCACGCTCCGGCAGCATGGAGGCTTCCCCGGAATGGCCAAACTTCTGGTCTTCCCGCTCCGGGAACTCTCTCCAGACACGAAGGCCATCAGCCTGCGCTGCCGCAACCAGATCTGCCTTGTGCTCCATTCCGTAGATCTCAACCGGAAACTCCTGTAAGAATTTCAAAAATTCGCCCCGGCCACAGCCTGCCTCCAGAAAGGTTTTTCCCTCCAGATGGTAGGTTTCGATCAGGTGGCGGTACTGGCTCGTCCGCAGCTCCCGCATGGTGGAAGAACCACCACCGGCACGGATCACATCGCGGTAGTAAGCCACCGGCTCATAATCAAACTGGACCAGTCCGCAGCCACTGCACTGGTGTAACTGAAGGGTAATGCCCTGATCGTCCTTCACTTCATCCACATCCGGAATATCCTGGGCCGATGCCGGTGCATTTTTTAAATTAAAGAGACTCTTTTCCGGCAGGATCTTCCCGCAGGCTATGCAATGTTTCATAAATTCCCTCCGCAAATGTCCTGACAGGCCGCCAGCTGGTTTCCCGCAAAAGCTTGCTGATATCCGGCATAAGGTCTGCCGGACCCTCCGCATTCTGCGGCCGCTCCCCATAGGTAAAGCTTCCCCGGTGTCCGCAAAGCGCATGCATCTCTTCAATGTAACGCCTAAGCGGTCTGGTATCGGTACTGCCAATATTATAGATGCCAGCCTTTCCTCCGGTTAACAGTGCAACAAGCGCTGCGGCTGCATCATCGATATAAAGAAAATTCCAGTTCTGTGTACACTCACCCAACTTCATGCTGCCGCCCTCCAAAAAGGTGCGAAGGCAAGACTGCACCAGTGACCACGGATGGTCCCCAGGGCCGTACACGCTGTATATCCTCGTATGAATATACTCCATATTCTTACGTTTGCAAAGTATTTTCGCTTTTTCGCAAAAATCAACCTTTGCCTTGCCATATTCAGACACCGGGTGACAGGGAGTGTCCTCTGCCACCGTCTGGTGCCAGACTCCGTACTCTGCCTGAGATCCGGTAAATAAAAAACGGCGGCAGCCAAGCGCTGCTGCTGTCTCTATTGCATCCAGGGCATACGTGACATTTTTCTGCTGCACGTCACGTTTGGTCCGGTTCTCACTTCCTGCGCCATCCCAGCCGATATGGATCCAGGCATCTGCAAAAAAGCCGGCCAGCTCTCTGATATTTGCCAGATCAAGCGGACGGATGGCAAGTGTTCCGCAATCTATGCCCTCTGCCATCTCCTGCAAATGCTTCATATTAGAAGAAGCGGGGCGGACCACCGCAAAAACCTGGTGCCCCGCCTCTAAAAGTTGTCTTACTGTTGCCGCGCCGATAAAGCTGGTCGCGCCTGTTACTACAATTCGCATTATTTTATCCTCGGAATGATCATCAGTTTGTCCATCTCCTCATCCGGAAGGAATGGGGAAAGATCCTCAAGCGGCGGAGATACCAAGGTACCGTCCGGCAGACGCTTTGCGGAGGACTTCGGCTCAAAGTTCTGGTCGGTCGTCACAAACAGCTCGCAGATGACCGGTCCTTCCATGGCCAGAGTCTTTTCTACTGCATCAGCCAGCTCCTCATTGTGATATGCTGCCACATACGGATAACCGTAAGCCGGGGCAAGCTTTGCCATATCCGGGAAGCTTAAGTCGTGGCTGTCTACGCCGATTCCGACCAACGGCTCCCCGAAGAAATTCCGCTGGGTCTGGCGGATGGAATGATAGCCGCCATTGTTGATCAGGAAAATCTTGACCGGCATCTTGTGGTGGATGATGGTCTGCAGCTCCTGAAGATTCATCTGGATGCTGCCCTCACCGGTCAGCAGGATGATGTCGTGCTGGCTGTATCCGTCCCCCTCAAATTCCGGATCATGGGCTGCCATGCAGGCACCGATCGCTGCAGGCAGATCGTAACCCATGGAAGCGATCGCGGAGTTGGATAAGAACCGCTGTCCTTTCTTCATGATGTACGCATGTCCTCCGACCACGCAGGCAGAACCATTTCCGACTACCGTGATCTGATCCTCGCTCAAACGGCTGCTGAGTGCTTCTACCACCGCGTAAACATTCGCCTCGCGGGTCGGATCCGCTTTTAACTGTTCTTTGCGGATCGTCGGGTATTTCTCCCGGTACATCCGGCAGGTCTCGCTCCAGGTCATGCCCGGAAGACCCTCGCCGCTGTCAAATACCGGCTTTTTGTCATATTCTTCCCGAAGAACGGCTGCCATCGTCTCCATGAGATCCTTTGCGTCTGCATGAACCGGCATATCGACATGGACGCTCGGCTTTTTCAATTCCTCCGGATCTACATCGTTCATGATCACATACGCCTCGCGGGCCCAGGTCTTATAATTGTAGCCGACCTGACGGATGCTCAAGCGGCTTCCCACGGAAAATACCAGATCACTGTTCTGTACAGCCAGATTGCCCGGACGGTCGCCCATGTTGCCCGGTCTGCCCACGTACCACGGACAGTCATCGTACATGCAGTCGTTCGCATTCCAGCCAACAACTGCCGGAATTCCCAGTCCGTCTGCCACTTCCATAAAAGCATCGAACGCGCCGGCAATGCGGATTCCGTTTCCTGCATACAGAACCGGACGTTTCGCATTGCGGATTTTCTCGATGATCTCTCTTGCAAGCTCCTTGGAAACCGGTTTCGGAAGTACCTGGCGGTGCTCCCCTTTTCCAGCGTAATCCTCCGGGATCGCATGAGCTGGTGAAGGCTCTGCCCAGCCAGTGCCGCCAGCCTCGTAATCTGCCGCGTCAAATCCGACTAAGTCGTCCGTATCCACATACGCACCCTGTACATCTAACGGAATGTCCAGCCAGGTCGGGCCAGGACGTCCGGAATAAGACAGATAGATTGCTTTCTCCAGGCAGTAGCGGATGCGCAGCGGGTCGATCACCATTTCGCTGTACTTGGTCATGCAGTCGATGGATTTTACAATATCAAACTCCTGGTCACCCATGGCACGGATGCCAACGCCGGACCAGCGTGCAGTCGTGTCGTAGCGCACCTGACCGGATAAGACCAGCATCGGAATAGAATCCAGCCAGCCGCCAACCACGCCGGTGATGGCATTGGTGCCGCCAGGGCCTGTTGTCACACACAGTGCACCAATCTTGTTGTGGATTCTCGCATAAGCCTCTGCCGCGATCGCACATGCCTGCTCATGGTGCTGGTACAGGCAGTGCAGCCCTTCCTGATGGCCCAGTGCATCGTTCAAATGCATGGCACCTCCCCCTGTAACCGTAAAGACCTGGTTGATGCCTGCCTCAACCAGCTTTCCGGCAATGTAATTCGATACCTTGATCTTCATTGGGAATCTCCTCCTGTTTTCGTCAATAGCATAAGTATAGCATATTATCCCGCATCCTGCACCCAGAAATCTCGACTGGCAGCGCATGCCTTTCTTTCCAGTAACCTTCACTTTTCAAGCTGTATGAAATCCGCTATAATCGGCACCGTAATGCAACTGCGGATTTTCGGCCAACCTGCAAACTGGCTTCGTCCGTCTGTAGCTCCTGCTGCTTTTGCAGACCGCACTACAGACACCAGACGGCTCCGGTTTCCACAAGAAAAAAGGAGAGTAACAAAGTTATGAACAAACATTGCAAATTACTGGCTGTATTATCCACCGCGGCAGCAATGTCAGCGGCAACCCCTGCACTTGCGCTTTCCATTCCGGGCAGCGTTTCCACCGTCCTGGCTGCAACAGCCGGATGGCTCACAGAAGATGGTGAGCTCCGCTACAAAGACAGCGAAGGCTACTACCTGACTGATTCCTGGAAAAAGAAAGACGGCGAGTGGTATTACTTAAACGAAGACGGCTACCTTTCCCGTTCCTGCAGAATTGATGAATATTATGTAAACGAGGAAGGCCGCCGTGTCATGAACCAGTGGATCAGTGAAGCAAACGAGGATGAGTGGGACTCTGAGGCCCCGGATACTTACTGGTACTACTATGGAAAAGACGGAAGAAGCGTCATCTCCAAATGGCAGGAGATCGGCGGAAAGAATTACTATTTTAACGAAGAAGGCCACATGCAGACTGGCATGCTAGAGTTAGACGGCGCAACCTACTATCTCGGCGAAGAAGGCGACGGAGCCATGAAGACCGGCTGGATTGAGCTGGAAAATGAGGACGAAGAACTGGATCAGGATACTGTATGGCATTTCTTTGACAACAATGGCCGCATGGTCATGAACCAGATCGACCGCAAGATCGGTGGTTCCTACTACACCTTCCAGAACGGGATCCTGCAGACCGGATGGTTCCGCCTGCCGGAAAGCGCTGACAGCGCAGCAAATGCTGATCCGGCTGCTGGCAACGCAAACGCTGAGATCAGCGCTGACGCTGAAACTGCAGGCGTCTCCAACGCTGAAGCAGGCGAAAGCAGCACAGACGCAGGCGATAGTTCCAACACAGTAGCAAGTGACAGCAACACGGACCGCACACAAACCACTGCACCTCGCATCGCATCCTACCAGTTCTATGAGAACGACGGAAAACGAGGAAACGGCTGGTACCAGATGGAAGGCGCACCGGAGATCAGCGAGGAAGGCGAGACCTTTATCTTCTATATTAAGAATGGCCGTCCTTACTACGCAGCCCAGGGTGTACAGGTCTTCACAGTCGATGGCAAGCGCTTCGGCTTTAACGAACGAGGCGAGCTGCAGACCGGACTTCAGAGTGTGATCACCGAAGACGGACAGACCTGTAATTACTACTTTGGCACCGATGGCATTATGAAGACCGGCAAGCAGACCATCTACGATGAAGATCTCGGCGAAAACCAGACCTGGTTCTTCTACACCGACGGTGGCAACAAGGGCCGCGGCTTCCACGGAGTCCGCGACAACAATGTTTACGTGCAGGGACTGCGCCAGGATGCAGACCGCGACCTGCGTTTCGCCCCGGTACAGTTAGATGGCGTATCCTATCTGGCAGGTACCAATGGTGTCATTCAGAAAGCATCCTCCTCTTCCAAATCTGCGGCAAAGCCGGAGCTTGGAAATGGCTATAAAGATGTGAAAGATTCCAACGATAAGATCTGGACCGTTGATGTAAACGGAATCATCCAGGAGTAGAACAATAAACCGCAACCTGAAACCATACAAACGATTTATCTGTACAAATGAAAAATAAGAAGATTTCATCCGTTCACACAGAGAGGGCATGTCGCTGGCATGTCCTTCTATCTTTGTTCGCATCACTGTTCTTGTCTCTGCCCTCTCCTCTGCCCTCGCCTCATTTTTTTCTCTGCTCTTGTTTCTGTGCTTCCCGCTCTGTTCATAACATTTTTCTTACAATTCCACCGATTTCCTTACAATACCCCCGCGCCCCTTGCCAGTGCAAAGCAGGGCTGTTATAATGAGTTTGCAGAGAGAAAGGATGATCACTATGAAGAAAAAAGCAGGACTCACCCTCATCTTAACCATCCTGTGTTTTCTGATGAGCGCATTCCCTGCCATGGCAGGTGAGTGGCACAAAACCGCAGAGGATCAATATCAATATATCAAGGATGACGGAACCAAAGCCACCGGCCTCCTGGAACTAAAGGACGGTACCTATTACCTCGACGATAAGGGCAACCGGAAAACCTCCTACTGGCTTCGCTACAAGGGCGACTGGTATTTCTTCGGGGAAGACGGGCAAATGGTTACTGACTCCTGGGTCGACAACTACCATGTCGGTTCCGACGGACAGATGGATAAGATGCGTTAAGTGAAAACAATGAAATGAAAAACAGAGCAGCAGAAATTCCAAAGTGGGAAATCTGTTGCTCTGTTTTTTTGCATTGAATACCAGACATGTTTCTGGTGCCTCCGCTGCTTTTTCTGGTTACTGGATATCAAACGTCATATAGGTATCTTCCGGGATCTCGGTCTCGTACATTGGCTCGCCCTTAGACTCATAAGCGCTCTTCTCATAAATCTTTAAGCTGATCTTGCGGTCCTGGAAAAATCCACCGAAGGTATCCTCTCCGGATTCGCCATAGTTGTAATCCTGAACGGCTGCCTCATCATTGATTCCCTTGATTACGGCATCTGCATACTCTGCTGCATCTGCACCACTGGTGCCATCCTTCACAACGATCGTCAGGTCAACCACAGCCTTGTCCTCATCGATGGTAAAATCGATGGAATCGGCCATCGGATAATCGTCCTCGTCCAGATAGATTTCATTTACTTCCTCGTGGAACTGGTCCATATCCAGCTCGATGTTGTTGTAGATGTTGAAATCCGGTGTCTCAGCCTCGCTCGCATCCGGCTGTACAATGTTGCTCTTCGTGCATCCGCATAAAAGAAGCATGCAGCCTGCAGCTACAAGCAATGCTTTTTTACCCATTTTCATCATGATCTTCATTCCTCCTGTATTCTGTTTTCCGGCTGGCATTGTGCAGAAATCCATAACCTGCACTGCCTTCCATAACGGTTCTTTTCTGATTTTCACTCCGGCATTTTCGCCGAAAACAGATAACATTATATACGAAAGACTTCCGTTTGAACAGTCATTTTCGAAAAATGTAAAGATTTTTCACAGAATACTCACGGATTCAGATTCCACTCACCCCGCCCTGCCTATCCCAGCACGATGAGCCGCGCCACTGCCAGCGGGTCATCTTCCGGAAATGACTGGACACAGACCATGATATCGCGCACCTGCTGCACATCCATGCCAAGCATCGATGCGATGGCACCGGCCGGATGTCCGGATCCGGAAAGTTCCATGACCTGCTTTACGCGTCCTGCCATCTCCTCTAGCTGCCCGGCAACTCCATTTGCACCGCCCAGACCAGACTGGTTCTCCGGTGCTTCTTCTGTCTCCAGAAAATCTTCCAGACGAAGCTCCTTCTTTCCGGTTTCTTCCTTATAGTATTCTTCAGACAGTTCCCAGTCCTCCTGCTGTCCCATTGTATTTTTCTCCTGCATGTTTTTCCTGCTTATCCTTCTACTTTCTTTCTATTTTTCTTTCTACATTTCTTTCGATTTATCCTTCCATCTGCCGTCCTAAAAAACCGGCCGCCGTGGATACCAGCTTTAATTCTGGCTCACCCAGCTTTTCCCGCGGGTCCCGGCTTAAAAGTGCCACCGCCCCGATGGGATCGCCCTCGCAGATGATCGGTACGATCACCTCAGCGGTCACACCATCGATCTCCTCTCCCGCAACCGGAATAAAATTCTTGCTTTCCCGTTCCGCTATAATGGTTTCCCGTTCATGGATCATCTGCTCCAGCTGCTTACTGATCATCTTCTGCAGCACATTCTTTTTGGGACCGCCGGAAAACGCGATCACCTGGTCCCGGTCCGTAATGCAGACCAGCATACCGGTAGTCTGCGCCATGGCGTCTGCGTACTGTGTGGCAAACGCCGCCAGCTCGACCATGGGCGAGTATTTTTTCAGAATGATCTCGCCCTCACGGTCCGTAAAGATTTCAAGCGGAGTCCCCTCCCTCAGTCTGAGTGTCCTTCGTATCTCCTTCGGAATCACGACGCGTCCAAGATCATCGATCCTTCTCACAATTCCTGTAGCTTTCATAATGCTCCTCCTGCATACCGCTTATTCCGTCAAGCACCGGTTCATACCGTTTCTTAACATCCTTTCCATATCGTGTGTCTTATGGACAGTATGTGGAAACATCTGAAATTTATACATAAATTTATGCTCAAAAGCTGTATCAGCCCATCAATATCCGGTACCGATGATCTGCTCCAGCATATTTAAGCCCATGGCTTCCTCATTCCCCTCAAGCGGGTAGATCCGGTTTACAATGCCGTCCTTTGCAAGCTCATGCGCCTCGATCACATGGTTTTCATCCTGCACCAGAAATTTGCGCACGCCACCCCCGGATTTCTTTTGTGTCTCCTGTTTCATTGATTTTTCTTTCATCTCACTTGTTTTTTCCACTCTGTTTTCTACTTTTCACTGCCTGTCCCGCCATCCGGCTGCACCTCGCTGCCTGGCTGCGCTGTGCTGTCCGGCTGCACCTTGCTGCCTGGCTGCGCTGTGCTGTCCGCCTGCACCTTGCTGTCTGGCTGCTCCTTGCTGCCTGGCTGCGCTATGCTGTCCGCCTGCGCTGTGCTGTCCGCCTGCATCTTCTTCCCGCGGTAAGCCGCAATGACCTCCTTCATCTGCCGGCTCTCCAGCGGCTTCGCCAGATGCTCATTCATTCCCGCCTCGAACGCACGCTTGCGGTCCTCCGCGAAGGCATTGGCTGTCATGGCAATGATCGGAATTGTTTTCGCATCTTCCCGGTCAAGCGCACGGATCGCCCGGGTTGCCTCAAATCCATCCATGGCCGGCATCATCACATCCATAAGGATCACATCGAACGTTCCCGGTGCAGAAGCCTGAAAACATTCCAGGGCTTCTTTTCCGTTCATGGCACGGCTTAGTACTGCCCCGGCACTCTCTAAGACAAACTGGGCAATCTCCATGTTCAGTTCATTGTCTTCCGCAATCAGAATATGCATTCCGCGAATCGATGCGTTCTTTTCCTCCTGTGCCACATGTTCCTGCGCAGCAGCATTCTGGTCAATCTTAAAGGGCACTGTGAGATAAAACGTACTGCCCACGCCCGGTTCGCTCTCAAAGGTAATGGTACCACCCATTTTTTCTATCAGGTTTTTTACAATGGCAAGGCCAAGGCCGGTGCCGCCATAGGAAGTCCGCGCCGTATTGGATTCCTGCACAAACGGGTCAAACACGTGCTTTTGGAACTCCGGCTTCATGCCGATACCAGTGTCCTGGCAGATAAATTCGATCTCTGCAATATCCTCCCGGCTGCTGGTCTCCCGGCACTCCACAAAGATTTTTCCTTTATCCTTATTATATTTCACGGCATTGCTCATGATATTCATATAAAGCCGCTTCAGATGAAGGGGACTGCCAAGCAGATGCCAGTGGCGGACCTCATAATCCCTGACAACGATCTCAATTCCGCGCTCCCTGGCCTGTTTGGATACGATCTCTACCATGCCGTCCAAAAGCTCTTTCAGCTCAAATGGCCGCTCCTCCAGGGTTACTTCCCCGGATTCCAGCTTTCCCATATCCAGTACATCGTTGATCAATTCCAGTAAAAAGCCCGATGCCTCCCGGATTTTATTCCGGCACTCCGTCTGCTTTTTCAGGTCATCCTGATAATAATCCGCCATCTCCAGCATACCGCGGATTCCGTTAATCGGAGTCCGGATATCATGGCTCATGCGCTGTAAAAATTCCGTTTTCGCATGATTTGCCCGCTGTGCCTCCCTGGCTTTTTCCTCCAGATTTCTCCGGTATTCCCAGTCACGGCGACTCTGCTCCTGCTGGTACTCCTTTGCCGCTTTCTGACGCAGCACCAATGCCACCAGAAGCACCAACGTATACAAAATCAGAACAGAAAATACGTTGGATTTCAAATTTGTAAAAATAGAAGCTTCATTAAAATACACATAAATATAGTAATTCCGCCCAACAGCCCGGCCGCCATAGTAGCCGGCAGAATCCGCATGAATATGGATTAGCTCACCAGCCCGCTCATCCTGACCGCGCAGCTGCGCAAGGACCGGCTGGTCTTCCACCTGCATCCCAACCAGGGTTTCTTTATTCGATGCAATGATCCGGTTTCCATCGGTAATGGCTATGGTACTGCCTGCATAGGCACTGTAACCGGAAAGCACACTCTGGATCGACAGCTTATAATTCCGGCTGTACTGAAGCGGCGTGTGATAATAACACACAACCACACCCGGCACATTTCTGCGCGCAGTTGCTGCCAGATCCGTCAGGGAACCATCGGAAATATCCAACCGGGTCGTATAATATTTCAGTGGATAACGGGCAGCATTCAGAAGCGCCTCTTTTTTCAAATGCTCTTCCAGTTCGTCCCAGCCTTCATCATTCTGGCGATATTCACAGGTAATGTTTCCTTCTGGGTCCAGAAGAACAATTCCAGTCAGACGAAGATCTTCCGCACAAGCCTTCAGCACTTCCTCGTTCACATGGTCTCCCGCCAGTTCCAGGTCCCTTCGCACCTGGCGCACCCGCTCTACCATACGGTCCAGGCTCTTGGTCGTACTGTCTGCGTTGAATTTATCGCAGATGATATACTGACCGCCAACATAATTGATGGTATCCTGCATAACCCAGGCTGTACGTCTTAAATCCGCACGGTATGAAACAAAACCAACGCCGCAAAGAATCATAACACCAAGCAGCATCATAACACGGAAAAATCGTTTATCCTGAAAAACCAGCTTATTAATCTTCACTTTGCCCTACCTCCAGATATTTTTCCGCATCTGGCAGATAGTGCCCTATGATCTGTGCGGATGTCCCATCACGCCGCATCTGCTCCAGCGTTTCTGACAGCTGCCCGGCAAGCTGCCGGTCATCGTCCCGGTCGAATGCCACTCCGATTCCGGTCGTCAGGATTTCCTCGTCCAGAATGCGGAAATCTGCCCCGTAGTCCTTCATGTACTGGGCGATGGCAGTCTCATGGGCCGCGATGGCATCTACATAGCCTTTTCCTAATGCCGTGTAGATCAGCTCCCGGTCCTCAAAGCTGTATACACCTTCCAGCTCCGGAACTTTGCCCTCATGCTTTAAGAAAATATCCTCCGGCTTTGTGGTCGACTGGACTGCGATCATCTTTCCCTTCAGGTCATCCAGATGGTAGATCTCGCTGCGCCGGTCCACAGCCACAACCTGGCGGCTTACCATATACGGTCCGGCCCAGAGATAACGGTCCTCCCGCCCATTCATCGAAAAACAGCCCCAGACACAATCCACGGCTTTTTCCTTCAAAAGACGGTCTTTTTCCTCCCAGTCTATGCCGACAAACACAGCCTGGTAGCCCATCCGCCCAAACGCCTCCCGCGCCAGTTCCACATCGATTCCGGTTGGGGAACCATTTTCATCCATATAATTATAGGGCGGGTATACATCACTTCCTACGATGATTTCCGGACGATGATCCACCTGTCTGGTCCCAATCGTCGAAGAAGTACAGCCACAAACCAGACACGCTCCCAGCCATGTCAACGCCAGAATCCTGAACATTTTTTTCATATCACCAGTTCCTTTTTTTCTGATATTTCTGAACTGCCACACATTTTATAGAAATATCAGAGATTTTCATTCCTTACTTCCTATCATTATAAAAAAAATCGATGCGTTTTGTCCATTGCGTTTTCCGGTAACGTCGTTCATTTTCTGACAAAAGCATGCACGGAAATGACAAATATTTTTTTGTCTTATCATCCGTTATTCCAAAGTCTCCGAACCCGTGACTTCCCTGTTCTCCCCGGTCTACACAGTTCCAGGCTCAGCCAGCGCTCCTAACTGTCCAAGCATCGTCCGCGCAAGCTCCATCATCGCCGCGCAGTCCTTCTGTTTCTTTCTGCGGTCCACATATAAGAAATACGGCTGCTCCGCCATGGCAAACTTTAACTCCCCGCCATAGGAAGCGACAAAATCCGGGATTCCTTCTGTATTTAATTTTGCGTTCTGGTACATGGTCAGGCGGATTTCCTGCCGGTTGATGCGCACCTCGGTCACATAGGCCTTGTGTGCCATGGCCTTTAAGAGGGCTACCTGCAAAAGATTTGCTACCGCCTTCGGAATATCGCCAAAGCGGTCCATCAGCTCATCCTGCATATCCAGATACTCTTCCTCATTCTCAATGCCGGAAATGCGCTTGTACACATCTAGCTTCTGGTACTCATTCTTAATATAGGAAACCGGAATGTAGGCATCCACATCGCACTCCACCGTAGAAGTAAAGTCTTCCGTCTCGTCCCGGCGCCCCTGGATCGCCTGCACGGCCTGGTTCAACAGCTTGCAGTAAAGGTCGTAGCCTACCGCTTCCATGTGACCATGCTGCTCCGCACCGAGGACATTGCCCGCTCCGCGGATCTCTAAGTCCCGCATGGCAATCTTGACTCCGGAACCAAGCTCGGTGAACTCACGGATCGCCTGCAGGCGTTTTTCTGCCTCTTCCTTTAACAGCTTGTCACGCTTATACATCAAAAATGCATAAGAGGTCCGGCTGGAACGTCCCACACGACCGCGCAGCTGATACAGCTGGGACAACCCCATGCGGTCCGCATCCTGGATGATCATGGTGTTGGCATTGGGGATATCCAGCCCCGTCTCAATGATCGTTGTGGATACCAGCACATCGATATCGCCGTTCACAAAGTCAAGCAGGATCTGCTCTAACTTATGCTCCGGCATCTGCCCGTGCGCATAAACGACCGTGGCATCCGGCACCAGCTCCTGCACATGGTGTGCCACTTCCTCGATGTCCTTTACCCGGTTGTATACATAGTAAACCTGTCCGCCGCGTGCCAGCTCGCGGTTCACTGCCTCGCGGACCATCTCATCGTTATGCTCCATGACGTAGGTCTGGATCGGTACACGGTCCACTGGCGGCTCCTCCAGCACACTCATATCGCGGATGCCGACCAGGCTCATGTGCAGAGTCCGTGGGATCGGTGTTGCTGTTAAAGTCAGCACATCGACATTTTCCTTCATCTGCTTGATCTTTTCCTTGTGCGCCACGCCGAAGCGCTGCTCCTCATCGATGATCAGAAGACCAAGATCCTTGAATTTCACATCCTTGGAAAGCACACGGTGGGTACCGATGACAATGTCCACCTGCCCTTTTTTCAGATCCTCAATCGTCTTTTTGATCTGCCCCGGCGTGCGAAAACGCGACATAAGCTCAATGCGCACCGGAAAATCCTTCATGCGCTGCACAAAGGTATTGTAATGCTGCTGCGCGAGAATGGTCGTCGGCACCAGGTATACTACCTGCTTGCTCTCCTGCACCGCCTTAAAGGCCGCGCGAAGGGCAATCTCGGTCTTGCCATAGCCCACATCCCCGCAAATCAGGCGGTCCATGATGCGGCGGCTCTCCATGTCGCGCTTTGTATCTTCGATCGCCGTCAGCTGGTCCTCCGTCTCCTCGTAAGGGAACAATTCTTCAAACTCCTGCTGCCATACCGTATCCTCGCCGTACTGGTAACCGCCCAGCTCCCGCCGTGCCGCATAAAGCTGCACCAGGTCCCGTGCGATTTCCTTCACGGCCGTCTTGACCTTCGCCTTCGTGCGGTTCCACTGCTCCCCGCCCAGCTTGTTTAACTTCGGCGCCTTCGCATCGGAGCCCGCATACTTCTGGATGCCATCCAGCCGGGTTGCCGGAAGATAGAGACTGCCGTTGTCCGCATACTCCACTTTCAGGTAATCTTTCACGACACCGTCACGCTCAATCTTCTCGATTCCGCGGTAAATACCAAGACCGTGATCCTCATGCACCACATAGTCCCCCACGGAAAGCTCGGTAAAGCTCTGGATCTTCTTGCCCTCATACGAGGTCTTCTTCCGCTTGCGCTTTTTCTTCTCCTTGCCGAACATGTCGCCTTCGGTGATGACCGCAAACTTGATCTGCGGGTACGCAAAACCACGGTGCAGGTTTCCGAAGGTCACCAGGATCTCGCCCGGCTGCACCTGCCGCTCCTCATCATCCGTGCAGAACGCACTTAAGTCATACTCCCGCAGGTCCTCCGCCAGACGGCTGGCACGCGTGCGGGAACCCGACAACAGGATCACCCGGTAGCGTTCCTTTTTCCAGCTGGTCAAATCCTTGATCAGCATCTCGAAGCTGTTCTGGTAAGAATTCATGTTCTTAACATCGAACGAGAACCGCGCCTCGGTCGTCATGCCCGGAAGCTTCTGCTCCAGACCGGTCAGATAAACCGTATCCTTACGCTGCGCCCTTGCCAGGATCTCACGCGCCGGATACAAAAGCCCGGTCTGTCCCGGAAGCAGATATCCCTTCTCCAGACGGTGCTCCATGCTCTCCCGAAACTCCAGCTCCACAGCCTCGCCCTGCTCCTTTAACCGCAGCGGCTCGTCTAAAAAGATCATGCTGCGCTCCGGGTCAAAGTAATCCAGAAACGAAACCGTTTCCTTATTAAAATACGAAATCCAGGCATCCAGACCAGTCTGTGTCAGACCTTCCCCGATGCCCTCTGTCAGTTCCTGTGTAATTCTGGTAATGCGGTACGCTTCCTCGGTACTTCCCTGCTTTCTCAGCTTTTCCGCAAAGGTCTTCGCCTCTTTGCGGATGCGCTCCACACCTTCCTTCGCCTGCTTCTTCGTCAGCACGATCTCCGTAGCCGGGTAGATATCGATCTCATCTAACTGCTCGATGGAACGCTGACTCTCGATATCGAACGTGCGGATGGAGTCCACCTCGGTGTCCCACAGTTCAATGCGCACCGGAAGCTCCTCCGTCAGCGGATAAATATCGAGAATGCCGCCCCGCACGGAAAACTGCCCCATGCCGTCCACCTGCGCCATGCGCTCATAACCGAGCTCTGCCAGGCGGATCTTCCACGCCTCCAGATCCAGCTCCTGCCCCGCTTCCAGATGCAGCACCTGCTCTTTCATGCAGGCAAGCGGAAGCAAATGGTCCATCAGGCCGTCCATAGTGGTCACCACCACGCCGCCCGCATCCTCCATCAGATGACGCAGCACCTGCAGGCGCTCCCTTGTGATCAGGTTTCCGTGAATATCCGCACTGTAAAACAGCAGGTCCTTCGCCGGATACAGCCACGCATTCTCCGTAAAGCATCCGAAATCCTCATAAATTTCCTTCGCCCTGGCATCGTCATAGGTCACAACCAGCTTCCACGGACGCTCCGCCATGGTCTCGTGCATCAGGTGTACCTTCTGGGAATCCAGACAGCCGCTGACCTGCACCGGTCCCTTCTTCTTTTTCAGACTCTCCTGAAGCTGTTCAAACTCCGCCAGCTCTGTAAGTGGATTTGCAAATCCTCTGCTCATGATACCTACTCCGCTTTCTTTTTGGCGTTATAATGATTCATGGCACGCTCCGCTCCTGTCGTCATCATCATGACAGCCGCCTCAGCCGCCTCGCCAAACGCCTCATCCATCACCTTCTGCTCCTCCGCGCCAAAGCGGCTCAGCACATAGTCCGCCAGATCCATCTTCGGCGGCTTCGCGCCGACGCCAACCTTAATGCGCGGAAACTCCTGCGTTCCCAGGTGCGCGATGATGTTCTTAATGCCATTGTGCCCGCCGGCACTTCCCTTTAACCGGATGCGCAGCTGCCCCGGTTCCAGGCTGATATCGTCATAAATGACAATGATTTCCTCCGGATCGATCTTGTAATAATCGACCGCCTCCCGGATGCTCTCCCCGCTTAAGTTCATAAAGGTCTGCGGCTTCAAAAGAAGGACCTTCTCCCCCTCAATGATACCCTTGCCGCACAGCGCCTTGTGCTTGCGGTCGCTTACATCAATATTATATTTGTCCGCCAGCACATCGATCACCGAAAAGCCAACGTTATGTCTCGTTTTATCATATTCCCGTGTGGGATTCCCAAGTCCTGCAATTAAATACATCATTTTATCCTTCCTATAATTGTTCAGCAATAACCTGGCACCGTTTTTTACAAAACGCAATTCCATATGCCAGAATATCACTGCGACCGTCCTTTTTCAAACGGTCCGCATATCTTCGGTCTTTAATCTGCTCCATCGCCTTTTTACAGGCATTTTCCAAACCGGAAAAATCAGATGCGTACTTTAACTCAATCACAATTCCCATATCCGGATCGTCCGGTTCAATCAAAATATCACTGAATCCATCGCCAGACTCTGCATTTGACAAGATCAGCCAGTCAGACTCACTGCGCAGCAGGCCGAGCAGCAACCCATGATAAAATATTTCTTTTTCCTCATTTCGTGCCTTTGTATCCAAAATGCTGATCATATTGTTCAGAATCCTTGTTAACTGCTTTTGAATTTCATCGGAATCCCGCTCCAGAAATGCCTTACAAAATGTCTGCATGGTTCCCGTGTCTTTTCTGATTTTTTCTTTAAACCACTCCTGTATCTGGGTGATATAAACCTCCCGCACCTCTCTGTTTGGAATAGCCAGCCGATAAATACCATTTACAGGTTTTCCGATCCTTGTCAAATAACCGGTCGTAAACAGCACACTCCATAAATTGTCAATGCTCTGATCAATCTCGTCATACGTTAATTCCAGACGTATTTCTTTTTCCACGGATTCCCCGGCAATCAGCCGTTCCATTTCATCACGCGTTGTCTTATCTGCCCTGTTCACAAACCGCTTCACCAGATCATTCCCACTGGTATTGATCCAGTAGGATTGCGGCTGCGCCCCCGGTTCTCCGCGAAGCCTGTCCACATGATTGATCACATCCCATGGACAATAAACATCTGCACCGCCAATATGATATCCATCGTACCATTCTTTTGTTTCCGCCTGATGTTCTTCCAGGTGATACGTCTCCAACAATTCTGACACTTCCTGTTCCGTAAAGCCAAATTGTTCATCAAAACGGGCATCCGTAATAGCGAGTACTTTAAAATTATTCAGTCCTGTAAAAATACTTTCCTTCGATACCCGCAGACATCCCGTCAATACCGCAAACTGCAGCGCATCATTGGTTTTTAAAGCCTGTCCGAATACTCCACGGATCAGGGAAACCATTTCCTTATAATAACCATGCTGGAATGCTTTGTCCAGTGGAACATCGTATTCATCTATCAATATTATGGTTTTCTGTCCGTAATGTCTGTATAAAAGCTGTGACAGCAGCTGCAGACTGGACACAAGAATTGTCTCATCCATAGTATAACGCCCATGGTCAAGCGCAATCAGGGCCTGATACCTGCTTTTTTCATTTTCAGAAAGCTTTTTGCTATCTGACAAAAATAAAAAGCGCTCCGCTTCCGCAGCAACCAGTTCTGTCAGGCGATACTTTGCATCTGCAAAGGTAAGACCATTCACATTCTTTAAAGAAAAAAACACCACCGGAAACCTTCCCATATAGGCATTGCAAAGTTCCTGATTTTTTGAAATGTCCAAACCGTCAAACAAAGAACGATCTGCTCCTATTTCAAAAAAGCAGCGGAGCATACTCATATTTAAAGTCTTTCCAAAACGGCGCGGCCTGGTAAACAGATTCACCTCTCCCCACTGTTCCAGAAGCTGCTCGATCAATGTGGTTTTATCCACATAATAAAATCCATCTTTCCGGATTTTCTCGAAGCTGTCTACCCCCACCGGCAATTTTAATAATGACGATTTCATGGCTCACATTCCCTTCTATGCTTCTTTCTGTAAACATGGTTTTTATGAATATAGAATAGCAAAATTCGGAATGTATTGCAATGAGAACGGCTCGACAAACTTTTAGATACCAGAAAAGCACCGGGAGCATTTTCGCTCCCGGCGCTTTCTCTGTAATTCTTATGGTTGAAAACGATTCCATTACTTATCGTCTTCGCGTTTCTTGCTGACTGCCACGAATGCTGCGAGCATCATGCTGGACAGGAAGAGTACCAGTCCGCTTGCTCCACTCTGACCGGTCTTCGGAAGTGCCGCTAACGGAACGTCCTCATCGTCGATCACTAGCAGATCAGCTGCTCCATCTTCGTTCGGCAGGTTTGCTAACGGAACTGCATCCGGGTCAATGGTTACGGTTGTTGCTCCCGGGCCACCGGACGGTGTAGAACCGTTGTCTCTCGGGCCAGAAGAACTTCCGCCGCCACCGCCAGAGGAGCTTCCGCCACCTCCGCCGCCGTTACCGCCGCCGCCATTGCTGTTGGCAGCCCACTGCGCGGTGTAAACAATGTCACCAGTTACTCTGGATTCAATGGTCTTATCCCAACCAGTGAATCTGTAGTTACCATTTGCAGTCTTGTCACCACTGAATCCCGGAGTCTGACTTCCGTAAGATACGGTGTAGGTCTGAGATTTGAAGGAACCATGATCACCAGGTGCGTAAGTTACCTTAAATACCTGTTTGTAGTAAACCTTCAGTACCAGGCTGTTGTCACCAGCAATTGTACCGCTCAGTACATTTGCTGCATTCTTATCGAATACATAGCCGCTGGTCGGCAGATAAGTCTCTGCCTTTACGGCTGCCTGGGTATCGGTTGTACCAGCCAGAGTCTCGGTCTTACTCGGAACTGCTGAATACTTGCCCTCATGCTCGTAATAAACTTCTACCTTGTAGGTAGTTGCATCACTTGCAAGGAAATGGGCAGTAAACTCGGTATCCTGAGTAAAGCCTGCAGCCCTGATTGCTGCTACATCTTTAAATTCAGCATTGGTTGCACTGCTCTGCTGAAGGATTCTGCTGAATACAGCTACAATGTTTGCAGATGCTTCTGACGGATTACGAGAAGTCCAGTTTACAAACTTGTAACCAGCATCAGGTGTTGCCACGATATTTTCTGCAATTGGATAAGCAGGAGCAGTTGTACTGAATTTCTTATCACCCTCATATCTGGTTACAACTTCTTTCAGCATACCAGTTACTGTTCCGTGATCATCTGCGACATAGGTAAATACAATCTGATATTTATCTGCAATTCCATCCGGCTTATTCGGATTGGTTGGATTTTCCGGATTGGTACCGAGTTCATCCAGTGCATAATAAACATCAACATTATTCTTTGTTGCAACATCCGTCACAATTGCTGTTTTGCCTGCGCCCTGCGTATTTCCAAATACCACCTTATCCAGTACGAAATTATGGTCTTTTCCATCAATCGCATACTGTTTCGGTGAAGTCGTATCATATGGAATTACTGACTCAAATTCAGCTAAAACATTTTTAACAGAATCATCTGCGTAAATCTCATTGCCCTTTGCATCTTCGTAATGGTATGTTACGAAGTACGGGTAAGAATTCTTAACAAATGAACCGGTTAACTCAACATCTTCTGCCGGCATATTGAATGTGCTTCCTGCATTGGATGTTCCGCGATTCCAACCATTGAATGAATAACCCTTAATTTCTGGTGTCTCTTCTACATTCACCGGCTGATTCTTTACATACTCTGCAGTGACAGGTACCTGAGGTGCATTCGACGGAATAATAGAACCTACATATTTGTAAGTTACTTTATACTTCTGCACTTCGATGTTTTCTCTTGTCCACTCGCCAGTTACCAAAACATCTCTTTCTCCCATAACTCCGTTATTAGGATCGTTCCATGTTCCAAGTGTATACTTCGCATTTCTGTTTCCATACTCGTCATGCGTATATACCGCGATTTTCTCTTGGCTTCTATTAATCTTGTACGACTGACCCTTTACCAAACCATTAATACTGGTCGGAAGCTCTGGGACAACTGCGACATCTGCTTCATTATATAATGTTGCATTCTCTGGCAGACCACTCCACTGGTAGCTTACATTGTGCTGAGCCACGCTTGTTTTTTCAAAACTCCAGATACCTTTGATCTCAAGATTTTTCTGGATTCTTCCTGGCTGAGTGTCCCATCCGCTAAACGTATAAACACCATTCACATTGTGATACTGATCATACGAATTCACGGTATAGCCTTTTCCGTAAGTAGTATCTACCGCATACGTCTCATTGTTCTTATAACTATGGTCATCTTCCGGTAAGCTCACTCCACCCGGCACAGTTCCTGTCCAGCTATATACAATGCTGTATTCCGGTACATCTACCACTTCTGAAGTCCAGATACCAGTTACAAGAACATCACTTTCTCCCATAACGCCATTATTAGGATCCGTCCATGTTCCAAATGTATACTTCGCATTTCTGTTTCCATACTCGTCATGCGTATATACCACAATTCCCTCTTGGCTTCTATTAATCTGGTACGGCTGACCCTTTACCAAACCATTAATACTGGTCGGAAGCTCTGGTTCAACTGTGAAACCTGCTTCATCATATAATGTTGCATTCTTTGGCAGGCCACTCCACTGGTAGCTTACATTGTGCTGAGCCACGCTTGTTTTTTCAAAACTCCAGATACCTTTGATCTCAAGATTTTTCTGGATTCTTCCTGGCTGAGTGTCCCATCCGCTAAACGTATAAACACCATTCACATTGTGATACTGATCATACGAATTCACGGTATAGCCTTTTCCGTAAGTAGTATCTACCACATACGTCTCATTGTTCTTATAGCTGTGGTTATCGTTCGGTAATGTCACTCCATCCGGCACAGTTCCTGTCCAGCTATATACAATGCGGTATTCCGGTACATTTACCACTTCTGAAGTCCAGATACCAGTTACCAGAACATTGCTTTCTCCCATAACACCATTATTAGGATCATTCCATGCTCCAAGTGTATACTTCGCATTCTTATTTCCAAACCCATCATGCGTATATACTACGGTTCCTGGCATTGTTGTATCAATGTCATAACTCTGACCAGCTTTTAATCCGGTAATATCTCTTGGCAGAGCAGGTGTTACTACATTTCCCTGTTCATCATACAAGGTCACACCTGTTGGCAAACCAGTCCAATCATAACTTACTTTATGTTCACCAACATACTTCGCATAAAATGTAGTATTTTCATTAACTACGTAAGTGTTAAAATCAACTGGATCACCTGTCAGTTCCGGATTGGTATACCAACCATCAAATTCATACCAAACACCGTTTACCTGCTTTCTTGCCGGATAGCTTCCAGTAGGTCTCGGTGCGATTGAACCTGTAGCAACAATCTTATTATCTTCCGGTGCACGGTAAACATTGTCTGTACTAGCATCTTTCAATCTGTAAGAAACCGTAACAACGGTTTTTACCTTCATTTCAATGATACAGTCAACATGATGATCCGGATGCGTTCCGTTGTTTCTTGAAATCTTATATGGAACAAGATAAATTGCTTCCACATCATCTTTGCTATTAATCGTTACCCCTGCATTTTTTGCTGCCTGATCCTTGAATTTCGTATAAATTTCATTCCAGGTTGTCGTATTTCGAGTTAATTCCAGTTTACCATCCGCAGTTTTTGTACCATAACCAGATGGCCACTCTTCAACACGATTACCTGCATTGAAGATATTTTTATTGTCCGTCCATACAGCTCCTGTTTCATTTGCAAGACCTGTTCCAAGATTACTGCTCCATTCACTTGTATTATTGGAATCCGGTGTTTTTGTTGGATCCTTCAAATGATAAAACTGTGCTGTCACATATCCCGTACCTACTGAGATAATTGCTTCGTCCAACACCTGTCCACGTGAATTTTTTAATCGGAGTGTAACAATACCAGTTTTATTGTATGTTGTGATTGTAGTTGCGTTATAATACCAATTATATCGAGTATTAGCTCCAACTCTTAAAATACTCGTATCAGAAGATTCCCATGTATACCAATAATCATACGAATAATTATCAGAATAAATAGTTTTACTACTATTCTTACCAACAAGCATTTCTTCTAATGGCACTGCGCTTGTACTGCCACTGCCAGCAATCGCATAAATCGTAAAGTGCTCTGCCTTAAATCCAACTTCTTCTACCACAGTTCCCTCTACGTTCTGCTCGCCGACAGTCTCCAGCTTCAGTTCACTTGCTTCTGCCTCGGCTGCATTGTCTGCGCTCAGCTTGGTTGCGCTGGTATCGTCTACTGCTACGATCTCGACCTTATCGGAAGCCTCGGTCATTTCCTGGATCGGAGCACCTGTGAAGGTTACGTCTACATAGCCGCTCTCGGACCAGCTGTTGCTGAGTTTCTTCCCATTATAAAGGAGATTGATATCGTATGCTAATACGCTGTGAACGGTTGTGCCCTCGGTCTCGCTGTCCATCTTCTCTTTGATGGTATCGCCCAGAGCATCGGTCACTTCGGTTACGGAAAGTTCGGTGCCTTCCGGAAGGATGCCTTCCTCTGCGTGCAGGCTGATGGTCACGCCTTCGCTGCTCACATAGGATGCGCTGAATTCCGGATGTGCCACGCCCACGGTTTCTTCCAGGCTTGCCACAATCTCCAGATCTTCGGTAACGGCTTCTACTGCATAGACATGCTCATGCTGCTCCAGATCGGATGCGCTTGCCACATCTGCTGCGTCTACCGCTTCCAGAGGTTCGCCGTTGGCGGTTACTTCGGTGATCTCGTAGCCTACCTGCGGGTCTACTGCGAAGTACAGGGTCTCGCCCTCATTTACGGTATGAGCGCCTTTGATCGTTGCTGCGCCTACCGGATCTACGGAGTAATCTACGCTGTACTGGCCCTCTACTGCTGCCTCACCGGTCAGGTCCTCGGCCTTTACCACATACGCTCTTGCGTTTGCGCTGCCCCAGATGGTTACGGTGTTGTATGCCTTACCATTCAGCTCGCCTGCCAGTTCAATGGAGTCATCCTCCAGGAACTGCTCGTCGTTGTCAAAACCAATATTCTCGCTACCGCCGTTGTCTGCCGGCTCTTCTCCGTTTGTTTCATCCGGAGCGGTAACGTCTTCAGTCGGAGCCTCAGTCTCATCGGTGAGCTCGCCGTCTGTCTCATCGGCTGCGGTGGTCTCGTCTGCCTGATCTCGTCTGCCTGAGTCTCGTCTGCAATGGTTTCCTCCGTGCTGTCATCAGCAACGGTTTCTTCTGCGGTAGTCTCTACAGGAGCCTCAGTTTCTTTTTCCGGCTCCTCTGCTTCGGTTTCGGTCTCTTCCGCAGCGTCTGCTGCCGGAGCTTCCCCTGCTGCTTCTGCGCTGGTGCTTACACGGAATACCTTCTTTGCGGAGATGGATGCGCTTGCGCTTCCCTCTTCCGGAGTAAGCTCAATTTCTGCCTCAGTTTCTTCTGCTGCCGGTGCCTCTGCCTCGGTTTCCGGCTCAGTCTCTGCTTCGGTCTCGGCTGCTTCGGAGGTTTCTGTCTCAGCAGCTTCCTCTGCGCCGGTGGTCTCCTCTGCCTCGCCGTTCTCGGAAGCGTTCTCGCTCTCGGTTACGTCTGCTTCGGTCTCGGCTGCTTCGGTTTCGTCAGAAGCGCTCTCGGATTCAGAGGTCTCGCCTTCCGGCTTTACAACCTCTGCCTGCGGCTTCTTTTCATCGTCCACCATGGTGGTGTTGCTGTAGTCTTCTGCATTCTCAACGCCCTCTGCGTCCTCGATGTTGGAGGTGTTCGGGTTTACGGTAACGCGTGCAGTTTCATATCCGCTTACGTTTGCGCGGAAGGTAACTGCCATGTCACTCTGGTTGATGAACAGGAATACCACGCTGTCGGTACCTGCGTTGTAGAATACCTGCAGGTCTGTGTTCTCGGTTGCGTAGGTGCTGTCTACATCTACGTCGAGCTGGTATACCTTTCCGGCCTTGCTTCCTATCAGTTTTTCATAGGATGTCTTCAGGCTCTTTTGTTTTGCTTTCAGCTCCAGGGATGAAAAATCGAACACATCTCCACTTTCCAGAGCTGCGCTGATCGCATCCTCAAGTTCACTGCTGTTAAGCAGGAACAGAGAGCTTTCTTCTTCGCCTGCCGCGAACGCCACGGTCAGGTTGGTGCCAAAGTTGGTCACAACCATGGCTACCGTCAGCATAAACGCCACGATGCGTTTATACTCGTGCCTGAGCATCTTTCTCAGGCCCAATGTTTTCGCTTCGAGTCCTTTCATACTTCTCTCTCCTTTTCCCTTAAATTTGACTATCTGAAGGTGAATAATAGTAAAAATCAGACAATGGTTTCATTGTCATTTTTAGTATACGCTGCCAGGTGTTACAGGAACTGTTACTTTCTGCATTTTCCCTTACATTTTTTTCCATTTGCACCGCAATTTTCTTACTTTTCCGTAGTTCTTTTCAGGCTGCATTTTTCATGCGCCTTCCGTTCCCAGTTATGCCTCCGTTTCCAGCTCCTTAACATTCTTTCCCATGTTCTTTTTTAAACTGTCTCCGGTCACAGCCATGGCTGGCCGGCAGGCATAGTAGACATCGATCTTTCTGCGGCGGTTTACAGTGCGGAAATTCTTGCACACACGGTCTGCCGCGATATTGCAGCCCTTCTGGTCGGTGCTGGTCACCAGGACCAGAAACTGGTTCTTTCCATAACGGGTATACAGATCAGAGCGCCGCACTGAGCGGATGATGGAGCTTTCCAGTCTCTGCCGCACCTCCTCTAACTGTTCCGAGGATTCTAACGGCTCCCCTTCCCGGTCGATCAGGGTGAACAGGACCAGATGAGCTCTGGTATCTTCTCTCCCAAGCACCCAGACGATGTAGCGGTAAATATCAATGAAGGTTAAGTAGTCACACCGGGTGGCACCGAATACGTTCGGATCCGGTCTTAAGTGCTGCTGGATCTCCTCGATGTTGTTCATCTCGTACTGGATCATGTTACGAATGGCGCGGTAATGCTCCATCATCTCCTCCGACATGCTGATGCCGTATTCCTGCTGCGATTCCTTTTCGATTTGCTCGTAATACTCCACCGCGGTCTGGTATTCCTTCATGGCGGTCAGGCATTCCAGCTTGACCAACTGCCACTCCTCATATGGGTAACGGCTTAACGCCTGTTCACAGTATGGAAGCAGCTCTGCGTAGCGGTTCTGCTTTTTCAAAAGATCTGCAAGCTCCCGCAATACCTTAAAGTAAAGCTCCTGGTATTTCCAGTTTGCGGCGGAGACCCATTCATCCGCGATCATAAGCGGCAGGAACTCTCCTTTATAGAGTCCGCAGGCCTCCTCCAGAAGCGTAACCTTCTTTCTGGCATCCTTCTCTTCCATAGCTGCCATAACCTGCTTCTGGAACACCTCCACGTCCAGCTCGACATCGACATGATCCGCTGTCCACATATATATGCCGCCTCTGGTGGAAATATACTCACCATCCGGGAGTCCGGCTGCAACCAGGCTCTTTCTCAAACGGAAGATCATGGCACGCAGGGAATTGGCTGCCTGCTCGGTGTCACTGTCCCCGTAAAGCTGCTCTAATAACCGGATACGGCGGATGCCCTCCCCGCGGCTGTAGATGAGGAGCATTAACAGATGAAGCATCTTGCTGCTGAGGCTTTTTCCAAGTAAGATAGGCTGGCCCTGGTAGGTCATGGAGAAGCCTCCAAGCATCTGGATATAAAGCACACCCGGGTTCTGCGCCTTCTGCGAAGCCACCAGTTCCCCTGCGCTTGTTTCCATTATATTTTCTGCCTCCAAACGGCTTGTTTCCGTTACTTCTATATTCGAATTTTCATATGTATTATCCTTTTCCATAATGTTCCCCTCCTTTTTCTACAATATATCGCGTAAAATAACGTTATGCAAGTACTTCGCAAGAATTGGTCAAACTTCGCCAAAATTGGTCAGTTTTTTCATGTCATGGCACTCAAAAGCATGTAATAACAGGCATTCCAACAGCATATTTCTACCATGAACACAACGTAAAAACACCTGACAGATCTTCCTTTCTGTCAGGTGTCCTTTGACTTTTGCTTTTCCCGCCGCTGTCTATCTGTAAATCCTGATACAGGAAACAGCAGCTCTTATGCCAGCTCTTCCTGCTGGCTCTCCAGTGCCGCACTCTCGTATTTGTTGAGGATGATGGACTGGATCATATCGCGGGTTCCCGAATTGATCGGATGTGCGATATCGCGGTATTCGCCGTCTGCAGCCTTGCGGCTCGGCATAGCGATAAACAATCCCTTCTCGCCTTCGATAACCTTAATGTCGTGAACAACAAATTCGTTATCTATGGTAATGGAAACGATTGCCTTCATTTTTCCTTCTTTTTCGATCTTTCTCACTCTCACATCTGTTATCTGCATGTGGAAACCCCTCCCCCATATTTATGCGGCTGCCAGGAGCGGGCTGACTGCCTGCCCCGGCTGCCGGCTGTGTGTTTTCATGATGTCAAAACGATGTCCCCCGCTGCTATTTACGCACTGCGCAAACAGGGACCTTTTCGCTATGCAAGGCCCGGTGCCTGCACAGACACGCCCATTACAGGGTATAACGTTCGTTTTTCTCAATAACGATCTTGATATCCTCCGGAGTACCGATATACGTGGTATTTGCACGAATGGTATCGCGGCTCTCTACGATGCAGTTCTCAATGACGGTATTGTCACCGATGTAAACATCGTTCAGGATGATGGAATTCTTGATCACACAGTTGTTTCCTACATATGCTTTCTTAAACAGGATTGAGTTCTCGACGGTTCCGTTGATGATGGAGCCGCTGGAGATCAGGCTGTTCTTTACCAGTGCGCCCGGGTTGTATTTTGCAGGCGGAAGATCATCCACCTTGGAGTATACGTCCGGATATTCCTTGAAGAAGTAGTTGCGTACTTCCGGCTTTAAGAAGTCCATATTGGTCTTATAGTAGGAATCTACGGAAGCGATGTTGCTCCAGTAAGTGTCCATCTTGTATGCGTAGATACGTTTTAAGTTTTTATAACGTACCAGGATGTCACGTACAAAGTCTACACGGTCTTCTGCTGCGCAGCGCTCGATGAGCTCAATGAGCTGGCGTCTGCGGATGACATAGATACCACAGGAAATGGTGTTGGAGGTGGAAACCATAGGCTTCTCCTCGAAGTCGGTAATGCGGCCATCCTCGTTTACCTTTACCTGGCCGAAGCGGGTTACGTCCTCATCCTCAGGCATGTCCTTGCAGACAACGGTGATGTCTGCTTTCTTCTCAATGTGATATTCCAGAACCTTGTTGTAGTCCAGCTTGTAGATACCGTCACCTGCGGCAATGACTACATACGGCTCATGGCTGTTCTTTAAAAAGGTAAGGTTCTGGTACAGGGCATCTGCCGTGCCGCGGTACCAGTCGCTGTTCTCTGCGGTGATGGTCGGGGTGAATACATAAAGTCCGCCCTGTTTTCTTCCGAAATCCCACCACTTGGAGGAGCTTAAATGCTCGTTTAAGGAACGGGAGTTGTACTGGGTAAATACTGCCACGTTCTGGATATGGGAATTGCTCATGCTGCTGAGCGCAAAGTCAATGCTGCGGTAGCTGCCTGCAACCGGCATTGCGGAAATCGCACGTTTGTTGGATAATTCCCGCATTCTCTTACTGTTTCCGCCTGCTAATACAATACCAATCGCTTTCATCGTACGCCACCTGCCTTTATAATGTAGTCTCCGCTTGCCAGTGCCCCGTCGGTGTAGTCCTCCGGAGTGGTGACGCCGGAAATTGCGGTATTCTTACCAATTTTTACGTGATCCGGGATCACACTGTGTTCGCCAATGGTTACCAGGTCAAACTGGTATACCTTCTGGTCATATTTGCTCGGTGCGTACTCGCCGACACCCAGCTCTGCGCCTTCGCCCACCGTAGTGTCCTCAGCGACAATGGCTTTGTTGATCTTTGCGCCTGCCTTGATGTGGCAGTCGCGCATGATGATGGAATCGTGTACCTCTGCGCCCGGCTCAATGGTAACACCTGCGCCGATCACGGAGTTGGTAATGGTTCCGTGTACCTCGGTACCCTCGCCGATGATGCTGCGCTCAATGACTGCGTCTGCAGCTACATACTGCGGCGGGATGATATCGCTCTTGGTGTAGATCTTCCAGTATTCCTCATAGAGGTTGAACTCCGGAATAATATCGATAAGCTCCATGTTTGCTTCCCAGTAAGAGCCTAAGGTGCCGACGTCCTTCCAGTAACCGTTGTACTCGTAAGCGAAGATGCGTTCGCCCTTTCCGTGGCAGTACGGGATGACATGCTTACCAAAGTCACAGCCCGGCTCCTCGGACATAGCGATGAGTGCTTCCTTTAATGCCGGCCAGCTGAATATGTAGATACCCATGGAAGCCAGGTTGCTGCGCGGATTTGCTGGCTTCTCCTCGAACTCGGTGATCCGGTTGTTGTCATCGGTGATCACGATACCGAAGCGGCTTGCTTCTTCGATCGGCACCGGCATACAGGCGATGGTGACATCTGCATTGTTTGCTTTGTGATACTCCAGCATAACCTCATAATCCATTTTGTAAATGTGGTCGCCGGAGAGGATCAGAACGTAGTCTGGATTATAGCTTTCCATATACTCCAGGTTCTGATAAATCGCATTTGCAGTACCGGTATACCAGTCACTGCCTTTGCTCCGCTCGTATGGTGGAAGAATGGTAACTCCTCCGACATTACGGTCTAAGTCCCACGGAATACCAATTCCGATGTGACTATTCAGACGTAATGGCTGATACTGTGTTAAAACTCCAACTGTGTCAACGCCAGAATTGATACAGTTGCTGAGCGGGAAATCGATAATTCTGTATTTGCCGCCAAACGACACTGCCGGTTTTGCGACTTTTTGTGTTAATACTCCAAGGCGGCTGCCCTGTCCCCCTGCCAAAAGCATGGCAATCATTTCCTTTTTAATCACGTTATCACCTCGCTGTAGTGTTTTCTTGTATCTACCATTATAACACACATTTCAGAAATAGTGAACAAATAATTGTATTATTTTCAATAATTTTTGTACATTTTCCGACACTTTTTGTGTTATTTCGAGCATTGTCTATATATGGTAGCTGGTAAAAAAATATAACACTATTTCTGCGATTGGCCGGGGCACTTTGTAAAACGGTGCTTCCAGCTTGCTGCATCTGTACGTGGGACATGCCCGGCGGCACCTGCAAAATGCCTGTATTTCGATAATTTTCCTTGAATCACTTAATAAAATGAAGTATAATCTTGATTAAGTGTGGAAATCATTCCATAAATATCTGTCAAAACAGGAAAACGCAGGGATAAACAAAGAATCCTGCTGCGAAAAAAACACAGATCAAAGGAGAAGTATCATGGATTTAGTTACTGTAAGAGAACTTTATAAGAACCGGGAGGCTTACCTCGGCAAAGAGGTTTCCATCGGCGGCTGGGTGCGCAGCGTGCGTGCTTCCAAAGCGTTTGGCTTTATCGTAGTCAGCGACGGAACCTATTTTGAGACCCTTCAGGTTGTTTATCATGACAATATGGCAAACTTTGCTGAGATCAGCAAATTAAACGTAGGCGCTGCCATCATCGTAAAAGGCACCCTGGTTGCTACCCCGGAGGCAAAGCAGCCGTTCGAGATCCAGGCGGCTGAGGTTACCGTAGAGGGTCCGTCCGCACCGGACTACCCTCTTCAGAAAAAGCGCCACACCCTGGAGTACCTGCGTACCATCACCCATCTGCGTCCGCGCACCAACACATTCCAGGCTGTATTCCGCGTGCGTTCCCTGATCGCATACGCCATTCACCAGTACTTCCAGGAGCGTGACTTCGTATACGTTCACACCCCACTCATTACCGGAAGTGACTGCGAGGGTGCCGGCGAGATGTTCCAGGTAACCACCATGGATTTAAACAATGTTCCGAAGAACGAAGACGGTTCTGTTGACTACACTCAGGACTTCTTCGGCAAACCAACCAACTTAACTGTAAGCGGCCAGTTAAACGGCGAGTAATTTCGTATTAAAATTTAATTGAACAAAGCAATATAATAAAATAAATATTGTAAGTGATTTATTTAATCCCAATAGAGTAAAATATTATTATAAAGAAGATAATCAGCAGGTAACCAATATAAATTCTTCTAATACTCACTTAACGAGTAATAAAAAGAATTTATT
>OHMN01000552.1_pt1 | contig 34334 bp, 28 predicted proteins | sample 1569361 | NCBI WGS metagenome assembly OHMN01 (sample SAMEA3541508, study PRJEB24748) | human gut metagenome | biome: human gut; feature: human-associated habitat; material: faeces | place: China | collected 2012
TCGGTTCAAGAATAGATACAGAAGAAATAGAAAAAGAGATTGAAGGACTGGAAAAGCAGCACAGGCAGCTGACCGGAGCAAAAGCAAGACTTGGACAGCAGATGGACAATCTGGATATCATGGATAAATTTTATGAGAAGAAATATCAGGATATGGAGACAAGGTTATACCATCTGTATGATGAAATTGAAGGCGTGGAGAACAGTATAGAAGAAGTTAAGAATCGCCTGCTGAATATCCGGCAACAGAAAATATCAGAAGAAAACGTCTATCAATTTCTTTTATATTTTGATAAACTATATGATAAGTTCACCGACCTGGAGAAGAAAGAATTTCTTAACAGCTTTGTGGAACAGGTGGACATTTACGAGCAGGAGCAGCCAGATGGCAGATTCCTGAAGCACATAAAGTTCCGTTTTCCGGTGTATTTTGGAGACAGGGAAACACAGGAACTTTGTTGGGACAACGAAAGTACCGTTGAGACTGTGGTGTTGCTACAAAGGAAGAATATGTAGAAATCCTTGAATATGAAAATGAATAGAGAACTATCAGATAATTGATAGATTATAGGGATACTTGTTAAAAGCAGGTGTTCCTATTTTTATTTTATCTACTTGTAAGTAGTAAGATTGTATGTTAATATATACAATATAGATGTTGGAATCTATTCCAATATAAAAATGGAAAGGAGAAAAGACAATGAAGAAAAAATTATTAGCTACTTTATTTATGGTTTGTTTTATGTTTATTTTTGCCCCTAAAACAGTACATGCATACTCCTATTACTGGTATGTAAATCCGACAGATACTCTGTATTCGGACATTGCTGAGAATAGAAACTTCGGAGAGTAAGTATGCTTACTATTGTTATAATATGGAGGAAAATACGTTCCATGACGGAGCAAATCCTACCAGGGGAATGCTTTATGATGAGTTTAAAATTATAAGTAAAGGAATGGGTTCCATAGTGCTGCGTATGGACGAAAGAATGTCAGAGCGAAATAGAAATAATATTAAGGAATATGGTTTGAAATTTCAAAAAAAGAAAGGTACGGATAAGCATTACTATATTTACATTATAAAGCAAGATGTTAAATATTATTTGAACATTGATCGTAATGTAAATAAATTAGGGTTTTATAAAAATAGCAAAACAGAATGGATCGTAAACCCAGAGACAAGAAGTAATTATTTATTTCGAATTGTTGACAATAAAACGGGAGATCTTTTCCTGAATGTAGATGCGAATGGACTTCAAGTTACAACGAATAGCCAGCCGTTATATCTTTATCATGCAGAGGATCTTGTGGAAAATACATATACAATACATGATAAAGAAGTCGAGTATAAACATTCAGATAAGCTTCCACAGCCTAAATATAAAGAATACAAAACTTTTTATTCCTATACAAAAAAGCCGTTAGCACAGCTGCAGAAACAGTGGGGATATGTTTACAGACAGATACTGGATATGATACCAGATGAGGACTATACAAGTTATAAAGTAGGTGAAAATCCAGGATTTGATTACGATCCACCGAATGAGAAAAAAGAAGTATATGCAAATTACTATAATAAGGCCAATATTAAGTTAAAATGGAATATTAAGCCGACGGATAAAGACATAATAACTTATAATCAAAGAGACTATAACGGAGCTACAAAGCAGATCACAGGTCAGGATATAGAATTTGATGTGCCAGAAGGTGGTTGGATTTCGTTAGAATTTCCTAGCGTATACGATAGTGGAAAGTATTATAAAGTTACATCTGTAAAAGAGAATGGTACGGAGTTGAAAGTTACAAGAATGGACGGTGTGGAAAAAGAAAATGAACGAGGGCCATTTCCAGATTCCTATTATTATGACACTGTAAATAAAGATGCAACCTATGAAATTACAATCGAAGCATCCTATCCGGAAGTAAAGAATTTTTACTATAATCTTTATGTGAAACGAGGAGATTTTGACAGCTACAGTAATGAAGGAATGATTACCAATCTTACGGATAGTAAAGTACAGCTTCTTACAACAACAAAAGAACTTGACGGTGGAGTGTTAAGGGATCCCTTTATTATTCTTCCATTTGGTTATAGAGATTATGAAAAACAGCATAGCATTAGCTACAAGTATGAGTATTACAGGGTGAAAGATGGAAAAGATACTCGCTTGGATCTTACGGGAAACAGTGTTTCAGTTGATTTAAAGGATATTTTTGCAAATATAAAAGATGAAAAACAAGTGAAAGTTTATGCGGTAGTAACGAAGACCCGAAAAGAAGATGGAGCATTTAAAACCTTTAAAACAGAAGATGTAACCATTACGTGCAAATATGAGGGTGGAGACTTTGGTATTGATATAGCAAATGCAGATACGATACATCAAATACAGAGTAACCGAATTGTCGTTTTAATGAAAAAAACAAATGAAAATAACGAAGCGGCAAGTTGTGAGATTAAGAGAGAGGGCGATGAGGATTATACTAAGATAGAGAAAGCAGGAAACGGTTTTCCTTATGTTATTACGCAGAATGGAACTTATACGATTCGCTTAACGGATAAGTTTGGAAAGTCAGCCACGACAACATTAGAATATAAAAATATTAAAAAAGATATGACTGCACCAGAAATTAGTGGAGTTGAAGATGGAAAAACGTACTGTCTTACTCGAACGATCACTGTAATCGACGAGCATTTAAGAGATGTAAAAGTGAATGGAAAACGAATTGAATTAGATGAAAATAATCAGTATGTACTTTCCGGAAGAGGTAAACAGGTTATAACTGCTACTGACGATTATGATAATGTTACAGAGATTACAGTAACCATCAATGATCACCATACCGGAGGGAAAGCAACTTGTAAAGCAAAAGCGATTTGTGATATTTGCAAAATGGAATATGGTATGCAGATTTCGATTGAAAAGCCAAGTATTACAGCAAAATCCACCAATGGAACTACGATAATTCGTTGGAAGAAAGTGATCAATGCATCAGGATATAAGGTGTATCGAGCAAAAAAGAAAAAAGGTAAATATGAGTTGTTGAATACAACAGAAGCTCTTAGTTATTCTGATTCTTCAATAATAGGTGGTCGAAACTATTATTATAAAGTGGCGGCTTATTATAAAAATGAGTCAACAACAATCAATGGAGGAGCCAGTGATGTTGTATTACAGGTAGGCACATTAAAGAAAGTATCTTTAAGGGTGAAAAACAAAAAGAAATCAACGGCAAGTTTATCCTGGAAAAAAGTAGCTGGAGCAAAAAAATATCAAATTTATAGAGCGACCAGAAAAAAGGGTAAATATAGTAAAATTGCAACAACGAAAAAACTTACCTATAAAAATACTTCACTTAGTAAGAAAAAAACTTATTATTATAAAGTAAGGGCTTACTATGTAAAAGCTGGTAAAAACATTTATGGAAGTTATTCAAATGCAAAATCTATAAAAATCACCAGATAAAAAGTTTCCAGTCATTAACCTTGCAATTCAAAGAAAAATGGAATATATTAGAACACATATTGAAATAGTTAGAAGGGTGAAAAATGGCTAGTAGATACGAAAAAGAAGATTCAAAAAGAAGAATTTTATCTGCTTGTGTGCAGTTGTTTATTGAAAAGGGATATCAAAAGACAACCACAGTTGAAATTTTAAAAAAAGCTGGTGTAACACCGAGTACATTTTATAATATTTATCATACGAAAGGGAGTATTTTAACCGAACTTACAGAATTTATGTTTGGCAACCAATTTAATATTTCAGGTAAGATAGTGGGAGAGAGTACAAATCCAGTATTATTATATGCAGTAGAAACTTGCCTTCAGCTCACGCTTGCAGAATTAAATGAAAATTTAAGAGAAATTTACGTAGAAGCGTATACTGTACCTGAAAATATAGAACTTATTCATAAAAAAACAGCAGTACAACTGCAAAAGATTTTTGCTTCGTATTTACCAGGTTATAGTGCCAGTGATTTTTATGAAATGGAGATTGGTACCGCTGCGTTTATGAGAGGTTATATGGCAAGACCTTGCGATATGTATTTTACATTAGAACGTAAGCTGGCACGATTCCTTTCAATGAGTCTATCTGTGTTTAAAGTGCCACAAGAAGAACAAGAAGCTATTTTATCTTATATAGAGAACTTAAATATTCGTGAAATTGCAAATAAGGTAATGCAGCAGCTTTTTGTAACATTAGAGATGAAATATGAGTTTACATTAACAAATTAAGAAAAAGTGAAGGGGATCACTGTTCAGGGGTTAGCTGGATATGAAACAACCGATGGTATAAACTGATAACAGTCAAAGCCATCGGTTTTCAATTTTTGTAGCGGCAGACAGGAAATTATAATAAATACTCATACATGACCAACACTACTTACAAATCACAACTTGAAATTCTCTCGATCTGCAAGTATACAATTAATAATATAAGCAATTCCATCACGGGTATTCGCACGTGTCTGGTAAACACAGATATTGCGGATCATATCACAAGCATTCTCCATAGCAACGGAATGAATACCAGGGATAGATAACATAGAATAATCATTTTCACTGTCACCGATCGCGATGATCTCTTCTGGTTTTAATCCATCTTTTTTTGCATAATCTAGTAAAGAGCTTCCCTTCTGAGCATTGATAGAAGTAATCTCAATATCCGTTGGAACCGTAGATACAACAGCAAGTCCCGGAATCTTTTCAAGTTCTACACGTAGTTTCTTTAGGGATTCATGATCTGGAGAATTTGATGTGATCTTTAGGATACGGTGGTCACTGTTTAGTAACGCTTCCTGACCATCAACAAAGATAACATCATCGACTAATTCGCGGTAATCATCTAAAGTATATTTCATATCTGGGTGATTGACCTGAATGGCAGGAATGAATACATCTCTTGTATAAATTTCACGTTCTTCTAATGGAAGAAGAGAAATACGTCCTTCTGTTGTAAATAATGCAGGTTCCATTCCGTATTTATTAAATGCATCAAAAATGGTGCGGACAGTTTCTTTATCAAGAATATGCTCGAATAAAAGATTTCCATCTTTATCAAAAGCACAAGCTCCATTACTGCAGATTAAGTCGCATTTTAATCCGGCTGCTTCCACAAGACCGCGTGCATTTGGATATTCACGTCCTGTGTTGATAATAAAATTGATACCATTTTCCTGAGCTCTTTTGATCGCTTCGACGTTGATCGGGGTAATCTGACGATAGCTGTCAAGAAGAGTACCATCCATATCGGATGAAATTAATTTAATCATGTGATAGCCTCCTGTATTGGGTGTAATTTCTTCTCATCTTTATAGTATCACAATTGGAATAGATAAAACATTCCAAATTGCTTTAAAATATATTTCAATGATCATTGTTTGGAAAGAATCTGTTCCAACACGATTGCAACGCCATCGTGATCGTTATCTGTTGTGTGATGGAGACAAATCTCCTGAATGATATCATCTGCATTTCCCATGGCAATGCTTTCGATATAAGGAAGTCCAAGCATAGAATAATCATTTTCACTGTCACCGATCACCATGGTATCTTTCAGTGAAATCTGATATTTCTCAGTATAAAAATGAACGGCCGCACCTTTTAATGAATTTACAGCTGTGATATCGAGACGATATGGACTCTGATGGGATACTGCAAAGTGTGGGACCCGTGTGTGAAGGCTGTTTGTAAGCTGCTCAAGTTTCTGCTGGTCTAAGGACTGTGTCGTGATTTTAATGATCTGTGGATTCTCAGAAAGAAGAAGTTGTCCATTATCATAAAAATGAGCATTTTCAAGTCGTTCACAGATATAAGATTCTTCATCTAGTGTTTGACTTGGAAATTCTTCTCTCAAAGCGGGAACAACTTCAGAAGACAGATAATTTGCATATCCTTCCTTGGAACCTAAGACACATAATCCATGGGTACTGTGGATTTCATAAAAAGTACGACAGGAACCAAAGATCCGCAGCATCTCAGGGATACGTTTGGTTGGAATATAAGAAGCATGCAGCTGGTGCCCAGAAGTATCAAAGATGCAGGAACCGCCAAAACATGCGATATCACAAGAAATATCGTATGCATCGAGGAGTTTTTTGGCATCAAAATAATTCTGTTCCGTATTGATCAAAAGACGGAGTCCCTTTCTTTGAATTTGTTTGATCGCACGGAGTGTACGATCACTGATTTGTTGTTTGCTGTTAAGCAGTGTTCCGTCAAGATCAGAAACGATCAGCTTTATCATCTTGCCGTCCTCCTTTGTTTTCTAATTATATCTAGGTTAATCGTAACATAAAAAAGCATAAAAATATAGTAGAAAACAGGGTTGAGGCAAAAAGTTGATTTGTGTATAATATGATGTAAGTGTCAATAAGTATAAATTGCGTTTGTGCTTGCACAAATAAGTATAAATTCTCAGAGGTAACGACAGATGAAAGATTATGTTGCATTTGATCTGGAGACAACGGGGTTATCCCCAGATTCAGATCAGATTATTGAAATTGGAGCTGTTAAGATCAGAGATGGGAAGATCAGTGGAAAGTATAACTGTATCATTCATCCAGAGATCGAAGTCAGTGATTTTATCATCAATTTAACAGGAATCAGCAGGGATATGTTAAGGAAGGGAATTCCACTGAAAGAAGGTGTTGAGGAATTTTTGGAATTTAGCGGGGATCTTCCGGTTCTTGGACATAACGTCATGTTTGACTATAAGTTTATGAAGATGGCAGCAGCTTCATTTAAGTATCCGTTTGAGAAAACAGGAGTTGACACGTTAAAAGTAGCAAGGAAGTTATTAACTGGACTTGAAAATAAGAAGCTGGAGACACTCTGTGCTCATTATCATTATGTGAATCAGGCAGCACACCGTGCTTACGATGATGCATTGGCAACAGCTGTTGTGTTTGAGCAGATGAAGAAAGAATTTCCAACAGAAGAGGAAATCTTTCAGCCACAGCAGCTTCAATTCAAGGTAAAGAAAGAACGTCCGGCTACACCAAAACAAAAGAAGTATCTAGAAAATCTGATGAAATATCATGCGATAGGGGAGTGCTTAGATATTGATCAGATGACACAGAGAGAAGCATCAAAGAAGATTGATCATATTATATTAAATTATGGAGTGATGAAGAAATGAAAAAGAAAAGATTTTTTGTATCCGTTATTGCGATTCTTCTGATCATTGTGATGGTTGGAACAATGGTAGCAGGATATTTGATGATGTAAGAATGAATTTGGAGAGGAAGAAGGAAGAGACGATGAAGAAAAAAATTATCATTGCGGTCGCAGTGATCGTTATTTTGGCAGCAGGTGGAACTTTTTACCTAAACCATAAGGTGAGCAGTGCAGTAAAAGATGGAAAGATCATAAAAGGGGTTTCATGTGAGGGAATTTCTATCGGTGGAATGACAAGATCAGAAGCAAAAGATGCGATTGAATCTCATATGAAGGAGATTCATCAGGAAAAGATCACACTTTATGTAGACGATGAAAGATCAAGTGCCAAGATCGAAGATCTTGGAGCATTCGCTGAGGCAGACAAGACAGTGGAAGAAGCTTATGCACTTGGGAGAAGTGGAAGTATTTTTACAAAGTATTCCGATGTAAAAGAGAAGAAACATAAACTTCCGGTTTATCGCAAATATGATAAAGCGAAGTTTGAGAAGAATGTAAAAAAAGCAACAAAGAAGATTGTTTCAGAACCAAGAAATGCAAGTGTGAAACGTAAGGCTGGCAAATTTGTCGTGATCAAAGAAAAGACAGGTTATACATTAAATATGAATGAAACATTTGCGAATTTCAAAAAAGCAGTTGAAGCTGGAAAACATCAATTTGAACTGGATGTTGTAAAGAAAAAAGCAAAATATACATCAAAAGATATGGCAGAGATCAAAGATGTACTTGGAACTTATACAACCGAATACGGTGGATCTCCATATGGTCGTAAAGTAAATGTTGCTAATGGTGCAAGTAAGATCAATGGAAGCATGGTTTATCCAGGAGAGACATTATCTGTATATAAAACCGTATCACCATTTACAAAAGAAAATGGATATGCACTCGCAGGTTCCTATGAAAATGGACAGACGGTTCAGACATATGGTGGTGGAATCTGCCAGGTATCTACTACTTTGTATAATGCAGTTATCCGTGCAGAATTAAAGATCGTAGAACGTTTTCCACATTCCATGACCGTACATTATGTGCCAAGATCTGCAGATGCAGCGATCGCAGGAACTCATAAAGATATGAAGTTTAAGAATACGTTTGATACGCCAATCTATATTGAAGGAAAAGCAAATGGTTCAACGATCACATTTACGGTCTATGGAAAGAAAAAAGATCCAAAACGTACAGTAGAATTCTTATCTGAGACAACACAGGTAAAAGAAAGTTCTGAAAGTACAGTTAGCGATAATACGCTTGCCGAAGGACAGAAAGTTTTGGAAAGCTATGGACATACAGGATACAGTGCAAGACTTTGGAAGATCGTGAAGATCAATGGTAAACAGGTATCCAAAAAGGTATTTAATACTTCCACATATATGTCAACACCAACGGTTTATCGTGTAGGAACAAAGAAAGCGGAAGATAAAAAAGACGATAAAAAGGATAAGAAAAAAGATTCAAAAGAAACAACAGCACAGAAGTCTGAGACAACAACAGCAGCACAGAAATCTACAACGGCAGCACAGAAGTCTACAACAGCGAAGAGATCAGCGGCTGTGAAATCTCAGGGAAGCACAGGAAATTAAGGATGAAAATAGGAAAATTATCAGAATCTGCATTGCAGAAAGTTGTGTTTGAGCAATTGCATACAAGGAGAGATGAAGTCTTAGTAGGACCTGGAATCGGGGAAGATTGTGCGGCATTGAAACTTCAGGAAGGAGAAGTATTTGTCACATCAACAGATCCGATCACAGGCACGGTAAAAGAGATCGGACGTCTGGCAGTTCATGTAACTGCCAACGATCTTGCATCCGCAGGAGCTGAGACGATCGGACTTATGGTGACAGCACTTCTGCCACCAATGATCAAGGAAGCACAGATCAAGAAGATGATGCAGCAGATCAATGCAGAGTGTGAGAAATTAAATATCATGGTATTAGGCGGCCATACAGAGATTACGGCAGCGGTTACGCAGCCAGTATTATCTGTGACAGGGATTGGAAAAGTGAAAGAAGATGAATTGATCCTATCTGGCGGGGCGAAACCAGGTCAGGATATCGTAGTCACAAAATATCTTGGTATGGAAGGAACGGGAATCATCGCAAATGAAAAAGAAGACGAGTTAAAAGAATGGTTTTCTGATACATTTATTGATGATGCAAAGGCATTTCTAGATGATATCTCTGTCGTGCCAGAAGGTCTGATCGCCAGAAAATATGCATCTTGTATGCATGATATCACCGAAAGCGGAGTTTATGGTGCTTTATGGGAGATTTCCAAAGCATCTGGTGTCGGGGTGGAGGTTTGCATTGAAGATATTCCATTAAGACAACATACGATCGAATTTTGTGAACGATATGATCTGAACCCATATCAATTGATCTCAAGTGGATCTATGCTGATCACAACAGATCATGGAAGAACATTAGTCAATGAACTGGAACAGGCAGGCATCAAAGCAACCATTATTGGTCATACAACAGATTCCAGAGATAAAGTAATCTATCGTCAGGGAAAGGCAGCGAATCTGGAGGCACCTAGACAGGACGAGTTATATAAAATATATTCTGAAAATAATCGCAGATAATTTTCAGAGAGAAAAATGGAGGAAACAGTATGAACACAGAATTGAGAGAACTGATTTTAAAATTGATCGAGAAAAACAGTCGTTTAGCGATCCATGATCTGGCGGTGATGCTAGATGTCGCGGAGACGGAAGTCGCCAATGAGATCGCAGATATGGAAAAAGAACATATCATCTGTGGGTATCATACTTTGATCAACTGGGACAATACAAGCAAGGATCAACTGACAGCGATGATCGAGGTAAAAGTAACACCACAAAGAGGTCAGGGATTCGACCGCATTGCAGAACGTATTTATAATTTCCCAGAAGTAAAAGCCGTTTATCTGATGTCTGGGGGATATGATTTCATGGTTATGTTAGAAGGAAAGACGATGAAAGAGATCTCTATGTTCACATCATCCAAATTAGCACCACTGGAATCTGTTGTCAGTACAGTAACACATTTTGTATTGAAGAAATATAAAGATCATGGAACTGTTCTTGAAGCAAAGAAAGTGGATGAGAGACAGGCGGTGACTCCATAATGAGAGATTTTTTATCAAAGAGAGTTGTAAGTCTGGAACCATCCGGAATCCGCAAGTTTTTTGACATTGTAAGCGAGATGCCGGATGCCATTTCCTTAGGTGTAGGGGAACCGGATTTTGATACACCATGGAGAGTCAGGGAAGAAGGAATTTACTCATTGGAGCGGGGCAGAACCTTTTATACATCGAATGCAGGGTTAAAGGAGCTGCGCTATGAGATCAGTGAATATTTAGAAAGAAAATACGAATTGGTCTATGATCCAAATCATGAGATCACAGTGACCGTTGGCGGGAGTGAAGGGATTGATATTGCGATGCGTACAATCCTTGATCCAGGAGATGAAGTCATCGTTGTACAGCCATGTTTCGTTTCTTATGTGGCATGTGTTGTTATGGCAGGTGGAACTCCTGTGATCGTAAGTCTTAAGGAAGAAGATAAATTTAAGCTTAAAAAAGAGCAGTTAGAAGCTGCTGTCACAGATAAAACAAAAGCAATGATCATTTCATTTCCAAACAATCCAACGGGTGCGATCATGACAAAAGAAGAGTTAGAACCGATCGCAGAGTTTGCAAAAGAACATGATATTGTTGTAATTTCTGATGAGATTTATTCAGAACTTACCTATGGAAGAGATCACGTCAGTATCGCATCCTTGCCAGAGATGAAAGACAGATCGATCGTGATCAATGGATTTTCCAAGGCATTTGCAATGACTGGATGGAGACTTGGTTATGTTGCAGCACCAAGGTACATGATGAAACAGATGGTCAAGGTTCATCAGTTCTGTATCATGGCAGCGCCGACGACTAGTCAGTATGCAGCGATCGAAGCGATGCGTTCCTGTGATGATGAAGTCGAAGAGATGAGGACTGCATACAATCAGCGCAGACGATTTTTGGTACATGAGTTTCAACGAATGGGAATCGAATGTTTTGAACCAGAAGGTGCCTTTTACATCTTTCCATCTATTAAGAAATTTGGCATGACATCTGAAGAATTTGCAACAAAACTGTTAAATGAAGAGAAAGTAGCAATCGTTCCTGGATCTGCTTTCGGAGCCTGTGGAGAAGGATATCTCAGAGTTTCCTATGCATATTCCATTGAAGAACTAAAAGAAGCTTTAGGGCGTTTGGAACGATTTATCAATCATCTTCCAAAGAAGCAATAGATAAAAAGTTAAGAGATTGGAGAGTTAATAATGCTTCACATAGTATTACATGAGCCGGAGATGCCGGCAAACACTGGAAATATCGGAAGAACCTGCGTGGCATGCGGTGCTGTTCTGCATCTGATCGAACCACTAGGATTTCGTTTAAACGAAAAGATGATCAAGAGAGCCGGTCTTGATTATTGGGACAAATTAGATGTACGTACATATATCAATTTTGAGGATTTTCTAGAGAAGAACAATGATCCCAAGATTTACATGGCAACAACAAAAGCAAAACATGTATATTCGGCACCAGCATATGAAGATGACGAAGATGTATATATCATGTTTGGAAAAGAAAGCGCTGGAATTCCAGAAGAAATCTTATTGAATTATGAAGAGACTTCTATAAGAATCCCAATGCTGCCACATATCCGGTCATTAAATTTATCTAATTCTGTAGCGATCGTTGCCTATGAAGTGCTGAGACATCAGGGATTTAAGGCATTTCAGATGGAAGGACAGCTGCATCACTATAAATGGTAGAATGATAATAGAAGGAACTGCAAATGGATCATGCAGTTCCTTTTTTAACATAATAATATTCAAGTGGCAAATATTTTAACAAATTGCCGATCATGTGTGGTATGATGAGAATAAGAATTGTATATATTTAAGAACAACAAAGAAGACGAGACTTGGAGTACGAAATAAGAAAGGATAAGAAAAGTATGGCAAAAGAAAATAATAAGGATCGTATTCTGAAATTGTTGAAGGAATGTAAGAATCATCAAACGGCGGAGAGTATTGCGGTACAATTAAATATTCAGAGAAACACAGCGAGTGGAATTTTAAACGAGTTTGTAAGAGAAGGAATTGTCCAGAAAGAGAAAACACGGCCGGTTATATTTTCTTACATACAACCAGAAGATCAATTACCAGAGGATCCATTTACAACATTTATTGGAGCAGATCAAAGTTTAAAAGACGCAGTAGAGAAGTGTAAGTTATCGGCAGGTTATCCAAACAAGGGTATGCCGATTTTATTATTTGGATCAAGTGGAGTTGGAAAAAGTCTTTTGGCAGAGTACATCTACCAATATGCAAAATTCATTGGAACAATTCCAGAGGATGCTCCTTTTGTTGTATTAAACTGTGCGGATTATGCGAATAATAAAGAATTATTATCGTCTGTCTTATTTGGATACAAAAAAGGAGCGTTTACAGGGGCCAATAAGGATACAAAAGGCCTGATCGAAGAAGCAGACAAAGGGTATCTGTTTTTGGATGAAGTTCATCGCCTATCGCCAGAAGGACAGGAAAAGTTATTTCGATATATGGATAAAGGAATCATTTCCAGAATGGGAGACAGTGGACAAAATTGTGAATTGAATGTTCGACTGATCTTTGCAACAACAGAAGGCAGAGAAACTATGCTGGATACATTTTTAAGAAGAATTCCAGTAGATGTAGTGCTGCCAGATTTTCAGGAAAGAACTTTGGAAGAGAAGTATGAATTGATCTTGTTTTTGATCCATCAGGAATCCAAAACGATGAATACTACATTTCAGGTGAGCAGTAATGTGATCAATCGATTGCTGACATTCCAAGGAAAAGGCAATATTGGAACGTTAAAAAATATCATTCGATTATCCTGTGCAAAGGCATACAATGAAAGAAGTAAAGGACAGGAAGTGATACCTCTTAATTTAAGCCACCTGTCTTCCGATACATTACTTCATGGAAATGGAGAATCAATTCCATATATCAATGAAATGATCGAAGTGTCACCAGATCAGGACGCAGTGTGGAAGATTTCTATGACAGAACAGGCGGATGTGGATTTTTCGGAGAAAGTGATCAATGATCTGATCCAAGAATATCTTGAGAAAGATATATCAACCATTAAGTTTCGAAAGATCATTTATGATGAAGTGAATCGAATCGAAGATATCGTGATCGATCAGGAAATTCATCCATATGTGCAGAATCTGTATACACAGGCAGTGAGAAATATTTTGATCTATCTTCAAGATAATTACGGTCTCAAATACAGTGGTGTGATGGAAATGGTATTTGTAAAGATGCTTTATGTACTGAATAATCAGAATAAGCATACAGACGACAGGAAATACGAACATCTGGCAAAACAATTGCAGAGAGTGATGTACCGTTATTATAAGATGGGACTTATTTTCTATGAGATGCTTCATCAGGCAGTAGATTATGAGACAAATCCATGGTTTGTAAGGATGTTTGCGATGTTATATTTTTACAGTATTGCAAGGGATGAGATGGATTATACAAATGCGATCATCGTATCACATGGACCAGCGACGGCATCTAGTATTACAAGTACTGTCAATAAGGTATTTGAAACTTATATATTTGAAGCTTTTGATATGGAATATGATACGCCAAAGAAAGATGTAGTAAAACGTATTAAGCGATATCTCAAAAATACGAATACCTCCAAAGGGTTGTTGATCTTTGTTGATATGGGATCATTACTTGATATTTCAGAAGACATAAAAGATGATGTCGAAGGAGATTTGGGGATTGTCAATAATATTACGACAGAAATGGCATTGGAAGCAGGAGAATTGATCTTAAAACATGAAGATCTTCAAAATATTATGGATACGATCATCGAGCATCATGTTACAAAGAAATCATTTGTTCCAAGCAAACAAAAACCAAAAGCAATTCTTTTATGCTGTACGACAGGTTTAGGAACGACAGATAAGATGAAGATGTTGCTGCAAGGATGCTTAGAAGGCATTGATATTGATGTTGTGGAGATGACTTATGCAGAATTAAGTACGGAGGGAAACCGATGCGATGTCTTTCGTAAATATGATATACAGTTTATCATAACGACAAGCAAGCTTATGATCCAAGGCGTTACGACACTTATGTTAAATGAATTGATTGACGAGAGGGGAGAGAAAGTCATTTATTCCACAGTAGGACGATATTGCGACAAGGACAAGACACAACGATTTATTGAGAATATCGTAAGGAGCTTTACAATAAAGAATCTGATCGGGCAGCTTACGATCCTGAATCCAGATAAGATCATGGGAGATGTCGAAGAGACTGTCAGCAAGCTGGAGATTTTAGAAGATACAACTTATTCGATCGATCAAAAAAAGATGCTGTATATTCATATGTGTGTCATGGTAGAACGATTGATACTTGAAAAAGGAAGGCTGCCACAGGAAGATATGACAGATGATCTGAAGTGTCGGGAAAGCTTCATAAAAAATTTAAAAGAGAGTTTTAGTGTCATAGAAAACAAGTACAATGTGTCGCTGAATGAGAGGGAGATCTTGATGATCTATTATCTGACAGAAAATAATTAAAAATTTTAAGATGAAAAAAGCACGTATTTATGCGAAAAAATGAATATGTGCTTTTTTTATTTTGCAAAAAAATAAAAAGTTGGCACGGATCTTGCTTTATAAAAAAGTGTAAGATGTGAAAAACAAAAAATTAAAATGTGTCGAAATAGAAATATGGATGACCAAGAGAGGAGGTATGATGATCGGATTAATCATTGCAACACACGGCAATTCAAGTGTTGAATTGATCAAAGGAGCAGAGATGTTTGCAGGACCATTAAGTCAGTGCAGAGCATGGACCCTAAACCCTGGGGATGATATTCAAAAAGGGGAGCAGATGTTAGAAGAATACGTAGACGAATTAGATCAGGAAGAAGGAGTCTTGATCATGGCAGATCTGTTTGGAGGAACACCTTCCAACCTGGCAACAAAAATTGCTTTGAGGAAAGAAAACGTTGAAACAGTAACAGGAGTGAATCTTCCAATGATCATTCAGTTTGTGACAGAGCGAGAAACGCAGACATTAGATGAACTGGTAGAAAGTTGTATCGAAACAGCACAGGATGGAATTAAATGTCCAACAAAAATAATGAAAGAGCGGAGGTAAGAATTATGGCAGAAATTAAATTAGTGAGAGTAGATTACAGACTGATCCATGGACAGGTAGTGGCAAGATGGTTAAAGGTTTGCCCAGTAAGACGAATCGTATTAGTAGATGATGTACTTGGAAATGACGAATTTATGAGTGACATTTATAAGATGGCAGTTCCAAAAGGAACAGATGTTGATATTGTAACCATTGATAAAGCAAAAGAGGTGCTAGATAACACAGATGATACGGTATTTTTGATTTCCAAAGATATTGAGACATGTCTGAAATTAGTAGAGAAAGGAGTTGAATTACCTGCGATCAATGTTGGAGCAGTACCAAATGAGGAAGGAAGAAAACTGATCACAACAGGAGTTGCAATTTCACAAAAGGAACTTGATATGCTGGAAGAATTAAATAGTAAAGGTATTGAGATCACTGTCCAGCCAATGCCTGAAATATCAGCAATAAGTTTCGATGCAGTAAAACGTAAGATGTAACAAAAGGAGGAAAAATATATGAATACTGTAATCATAGCAATTGTCATGGGAATTATGTATTGGTGGTGCCGAGGAATGATCTTATCATATTTCGGATTCCTGTTTATCTCAAGCCCTGTAACGGTAGGACTTGTAGCAGGGTTACTGATGGGACAGCCAATGCAAGGATTAATTATCGGTGGTGGTATCGCACTGGTATTTGCAGGTATTTTTGCACCAGGAGCGAACCTTCCAACAGACGAGTGTCTGGCAGCAACATGCGTTATTCCGATCGCGATCGGATCAGGAATGAATGCAACAACAGCGATCGCATTAGCAGTACCAGTTGGATTACTCGGATCATTCGTAACCAATTTAAGAAAAGTGATCAACACATACTTTGTAGCAAAAGCAAATAAATATGCAGAAGAAGGAAATGCAGATGCTATCTGGAGATGCGCAACGATTTATCCAGCATTATTAGCAATTCCACTACTATTCTTACCAGTGTTTATTATTAACATGGTAGGTCAGGATGTAGTAATTAACATTATGAAGGCACTTCCAACATTTGTGACACATGGATTAGAAGTAGCAGGAGGAGTTTTACCAGCCTTAGGATTCGCACTGATCATGAATATGATCGGAAAGAACAAACTGATTCCTTTCGTATTCTTAGGTTATATCGTAGTATCCGTTGGAGGAGTAAACTCATTAACAGCTGGAATTATCGCAATCTGTATTGCATTTATTACAGTATTCCAGAGACAGGAAATTGCAGAGGAGGTAAGAGAACATGAGTAATGAAATGAATACACAAGAAGAAAAGAAAGTCTTAACACAAAAAGACTTAAATAAAGCAATGTTCCGTTGGTACATGTCCGCTGAGATGCCTCTGAACTTTGAAAATATGCAGGGAATTGCATTTTGCGGAAGTATTTCACATATTTTAAAGAAATTATATACCAAAAAAGAAGATTTATCAGAAGCCTTAAAACGTCACCTATTATTATATAACTGTAATGTAACAGCAGGTGGTCTGATCCTTGGAACAACCATCGCAATGGAAGAGCAGAGAGCGAAAGATCCATCTAAGATGCCTGATATGGCAATCACAGGTTTAAAAACAGGATTGATGGGACCTGTCGCAGCTTTAGGAGACAGCTTTGACTGGGGAATCATCGGAACATTGATGAAGATCGCAGCAGCAACACTTGCGGCAGCAGGAAATCCACTGGCATTAGTCGTATTATTACTGTTCGTTGGATATTGTATTGGTGAATTGATCTTAACAACAAATATGACATACAAAAAGGGAAGAGAATCTATTAAAACGATCATGGGATCTGGTTTAATGCAGGATGTTATCTCCGGAGCCAATGTACTCGCCATGTTTATGATGGGTGCTATGACCGCTTCCATGGTAACATTAAAAACTGTGTTAAAGATCAGTACAGTCGTAGTACAGGATAAGTTAGATTCTATTTTCCCAAATGTATTCCCACTGATCGTTTTATTCTTGATCTACTGGTTGATCAGAAAGAAAAAAGTAGGAACCGGAAAGATCGTAATTGGAATCATCGCAGTTTCCATTTTGCTTTCTTTTGTAGGAATTTTCTAGAAAATTAAAGTGTCATGTAGTTAAAAAGGAGATTTAAAATGAAAGTTATGAATGTTGCAGTAGTAGGAGCAGGAATCTATGGAATTAACCATGTAAATGCATATACGTGGAATCCAAACACAAATTTAGTTGCAGTGTGTGACTTAAATAAAGAGATCACAGATCGCATTGCAGAACAATACAATGTAAAAACATACAATGACGTAAATGAAATGTTAGACAACGAAGAAATTGATGCTGTATCTATTGCAACACCAGATGCTTTCCACATGGACCCGGCATTAGCAGCGATCCGTCATGGAAAACCAATTCTGGTGGAGAAGCCATTAGCAACAACATCAGAAGATGCAAAGAAAATTTTAGCAGAAGCTGAAAAATACAATGTAAGAGTTGCGGTCGACTATCATAAGAGATGGGATCCAGCGGCGATCAATGTACGAAATGAACTTCAGAACGAAGAATCAGGAGCACCAATCCGTGGATATATGTGCATGGATGATATCATTGATGTTCCAACAGAATGGTTCAACTGGGCAGACAAATCAAGCCCTGTACATTTCTTAGGAACACATTGTTATGATCAGGTTCGTTGGTATATGGGATGCGAAGTAGAAGAAGTATACGCAGTAGGAACAAGGAAAGTGTTAAAAGCAAGAGGAGTTGATACATACGACTCTATCCAGGCAACACTGAAAATGGAAAATGGATGCTACTGGACAGTAGAAAATTCTTGGATCTTACCAAAAGGATTCGCAAAAAATAATGATGGAAGAACACAGATCCTGTGCGAAAATGCAATGTTTAGGATTGACTCTCAGAATCGTGGAGTAGAAATCTATAACAATAGCAAATTACGCACACCAAACTCTTATTTCATCTTAAATAACTGTGGACGGCCAAGTGGATTTGGAATTGAACCAATTAACGATTTTATTTACTGTTTACAGAATGATCTTCCATTTATAGCTGATGGAAACGATGGATTACAGGCAGAATTGATCGCAGAAGCAGTTCATGAAAGTCTTGAAAAAGGTGTGGCAGTGAAATTAAAGAGAGATTAAGACTCTTTCGTCTATGGCCCTATGATAAAAAGAAAAGTCTGGAAAAGTATTAGAATTTTCCAGACTTTTCTTTTTTTAGTTCAAACGGATCGCAGCAAGAGCTTTCTTAAATTGTACAGAAAACAAGATCGCTGTAAATGTTACTGCAATAAAATCAGCAACAGGTTCCGCCATATAAACAGCCATGGTCTGATCTGTTGTAAAAATATGAGGCATGATATAGATCAAAGGAATTAAAAGTACAAATTTTCTCATAACAGCAACAATAATAGAAGAAATTGCTTTTCCAAGAGAGTTAAATGCCATCTGGCAGGAAATCTGAATTCCAAACATAAACATAACTGCCATGTAAACACGAAGAGCCTTCTTTGTAAATATAACAAGAGCTGGATTTGAAGTAAAAATACCAGCAAACACTTGAGGGAATAACATGACGAGGCCCCATAAGATGATAGAGTAAGTCAAACTTGCCTTTAATAGGAGTAAGAAAGTACCCTTTACACGCTCCGTATTCTTTGCACCATAATTATAACTCATGATCGGCTGTGCACCCTGTCCAAGTCCCTGAAGAGGAAGCATCGCAAACTGCATTACACTAGTAAGGATCGTCATTGCACCAACAGCCACATCACCACCGTATTTAAGCAAAGAAGAGTTAAAACACACAGAGATGATACTTTCACTTGCCTGCATGATAAACAAAGAAAGTCCAAGAGCCAGACAAGGCAGGATCACAGGAGCTTTCAGTGTCAGGTTTTGTTTCTTGATACGAAGTGTCGATCTTGTCCCAAATAAGAAACTCAATACCCAGATGCAAGAACAAGCCTGAGATATGATTGTAGCCAGTGCGGCACCACGAACGCCCATATGGCATGCAAAGATAAAAATCGGATCTAAGATGATATTGATCACGGCTCCGATCAAAACAGAATACATTCCAGTTTTCGCAAATCCTTGCGCAGTGATAAATGCATTCATTCCAAGTGTTAACTGTACAAAAATCGTGCCAAGAGAATAAATATTCATATAACTGACTGCATATTCGATCGTATTCTCACTGGCTCCAAATGCCATCAAAAATGTACGGTTGCCAAAAAACATGATCAAAGTTAAGATCACAGAGATAATGATCTGCATCGTAAAACAATTTCCAAGAATATTTTCCGCAGAATCAAGATCTTTCTTACCCATCAAGATCGAAGCACGAGGGGCACCACCATTTCCAACAAGAGCGGCAAATGCCGAAATGATCATGATCAGCGGCATACAAACTCCAACTCCAGTCAGAGCTAAAGCGCCACTTCCAGGAATATGTCCAATATAAATACGGTCAATAATATTGTAAAGCATATTGATCATCTGCGCTGCCAAAGTCGGGATCGCAAGTCTTAGCAGTAACTTTCCGATGGGTTCGGTTGCCAAGAATTCTTTATTATTATTCATCTTTATTTTCCTTTCTTCATGTAGAATACAAGAATCAATTGTAACACATATAAATTGGAAAATGTAGACAAAAAAACAGAAATGAATTCTTACGAACCAAGAATTCATTTCTGTTTGGTATCAATATATTATTTTATATGTTTTGCAATCTCAAGAATACAGTCTTTTGTCTGTTCACAATATCCAAGTCTGTCATAAAATCCGTGATCCATTCCCTGATAGCGGATAACTTCACAAGGAATATCAGCATTCCATAGATGTTCGGCAAACAGATCATTAGATAATCGAAAATAATCATATTCTGCTTCAATCATTAATACATTAGAAAGGTTTGATAAATCTGTGGCATACAAAGGAGATGCCATAGGATTTTTTGCATCTGAAATATCATTAAGATATAAGTTTTGTAATGTACCATTTAAATTTCGAAAACGATTTAAACGAGTGATAACATATTTTTTATGTTCAGGAATCACGTCGTATAGATCATAATCCCAATAATCAAGATCAGAAGCGGAACATACATCCAAAGCTCCATAAATAGGAATCACAAGTTTTAAGTATTTTCCAACTTCAGATAAACCGCAGGAAACAGCCAGAGCACCACCAGCACTTTCACCAGCGATAGAAAGGTTATTAGGATCAATATTCCAGTGATCAGCATGATGTACTAACCATTTGACCACATCTTTACAATCATCAAAAGCAGCTGGGAATGGAGCTTCAGGTGCTAGACGATAATCAATGGAGATTACAGTTGCACCAGACTGCTCAGCAAGAAAACGGCATTGATTTTGTAAGACCAAAGTGCTGCCCCCAATATACCCGCCACCATGAATAAACACGATGGCAGATTGTTTTTCCTTATTTGGAATTCGGAAAAAAGTAATCGGAATTTTCCGGTCAGATAATGAAACAAGATATGGAATTTCTTCGATTTCCTCAGTACACAGATCAAGGTTTGGAGATCCCATCTCTTTTCTTAATTCATGAATATTCAAATAGGTTGTATCAGGTTCTTTATATGTAAGAATATATTTTCCAGAAGATTCTACCTTTTGGATCACGTTAGGATCAACAACGTGAAAACGTGTTTCATCAGGAATTCTTTTAAAAGTACATGAATGTAGGGAGCCTTTCGATAAAGGCATCGTTGTTGTTTGTAACATGATATCACTTCCTTATATAGATTCAATTAGGACAAGATCGTCTTTTGCATGAACCGTATTTTTTGCTAATAATGTAACATTTCGTTTGGAACTGTCAGCTGTATCAATAACCATAACGGTTGGATCATAACCAGCTTCAATGATCTTATCTAATTCAATCGTTGCCAGAAGATCTCCAGGCATTACAATATCATTTGTTTTTACATTTGGTGTAAAATATTTACCTTCTAATTTTACAGTATCAATTCCGATGTGAACCAGGATTTCTTCGTTATTATTTCCTTTAATTCCATATGCATGAGCTGTTGGATATACAGCAGAAACGGTTCCAGCAATCGGTGAAACAATTGTTCCATTGATTGGTTTTACAGCAATTCCTTTTCCTAAAGCTTCTGAAGAAAAGGCCTGATCAGATACTTCTGTTAAAGGTACAACGTTTCCATCAGCAGGGCTGTAGAATTTCATTGCAATAGCCCCATTGTTTTCAATAGAAGATGCAACAGGTGTAACAGTTCCTTTTGCATCATAACGTTCAGATTCAGGGATCATGGAATCATTAAATCCTACAAAATAAGTTAAGACAGCTGAAATTAAGAATGCTCCAAAGTAAGCAATGATAAATCCAGTAAATCCCGTTCCAAAGTAAGCAGGGAAGGTTGGAACTGCAGCAACAGCGACAGCCATAGCACGAGCACCGCAAGACCCAGCAATCGCACCACCGATACCACCACCGATAACAGCACATGCAAATGCTTTACGATATTTTAAAGTGATTCCATAAATCGCAGGTTCTGAAATACCAAAGAATCCCATAATAGCTGCAGGGGATGCAATCTGTTTTAAACGTTTATCTTTTGTCTTTAACCATACACCAAATGCAGCACCAGACTGAGCGATGATACTTGGTCCAAAAACAGCTAAAATTGTATCAAATCCAAATTTCTCGATATTGGAGAAGATAATAGGGAACAGTCCCCAGTGAATACCAAAAATTACTAATACCTGAGCGATTGCACCAATGAAACCACCAGCAATTGTTGGATTAAATTTGTAAAGACTCATATAAAAGTTAGCGATTGTATCACTTAACATAGATCCTAAAGGTCCAAAAATAACAATTGTTACTGGAACTACGATCAGTAATGAGAAAAAAGGAGCAATTCGGCTTCTAATAGAATCAGGAAGAATCTTTTTTAGTCCTTTCTCTACAAAAGATAGCAACACAATAGCAAAAATAATTGGAAATACACTGCTCTTAAATGCAGTCAAATGAACGGGAATTCCTAAAAAAGTAATTGCAGTTCCTGCATCATATAATGCAGTTAAATTTGGGTATAATAGCGCACCAGCAATTGTTACAGAAACAAACATATTTGTTTTTAATTTCTTAGAGCATGTGATTGCAATAACAATTGGTAAAAAATAATACAAACTGTCAGCGGCTGCATTTAAAATCTGATAGGTACCACTTGCGTCAGTTAATAAATTGGTAGCTGTAAGGATACTTAAAAGCCCCTTTAGTATACCTGCACCGATTAACACATCAATCAGCGGAGTAAATAAGCTTGAGATTAGTTCTAGAGCAGATCCGAAGACTCCCTTTTTTTTACCGTCTGATTTTTCAGAAGATGTATTACCTTGTGGGAGTAATGTGGCAAGTTCATCGTATACATATTGAACATTTGAACCAATTACAACCTGTGTTTGCCCGGCAACTTCCATTACCTGTAATATGCCATCGGTTCTTTCTAAGGCAGCTTTGTCAATAGAATTTTTATCTTTAAGATCAAAGCGAAGCCTTGTGGAGCAGTGAGAGTAAGAATTAATATTTTTCTTACCTCCTACTTTTTGCAAAATTTCTTCTGCGAGTTGTTTGTTAGTCATTTTCTTTTCCTCCTTAAGATTTAAAATTTATCTTAAGTCTTGCCTACTCGAAGTAGTCACAATCTTAGGTACATAATGAAACTTATAATTTTTGCCCTTGTGTTAAAAGGCGTTGAATATGGATTGTCAGATAAACAATTTCACTTTTTGATATTTCGTATTCATAGCTTTTTTTAATATAAGTAGAGATTTTCTTAGCACATAAAAAAGCTTCTGACATATTTTGCTCTACTTGGTCATAAAGAAAATTAGCTTCTTCCATAACATTTTCATGAAGCAGTAATCGTTGTGAAAAGAATTTTAAATGAAGAATAAACCGGGTATAAGTTAAAGATTCCTCATCAAATGCTATGTTAAATTCATATTGAACGATGTTACAAATATCTTTGATTAGTTTGGTCATTTCAATAACAGATTGAAGTTCTTTTCCGTTGATCTCAGCATTAATGATATGTAACGCAATAAAGCTTGCTTCATCTTCAGAAAGTGAAATATTTAAAGCATCATTGACAATAGCAATTGATTTTTTGGCAACCTGATACTCTTCAGGATAAAAACGCCTAATTTCCCAGACCAGCTGGTTTTGGAAGATCAAGCCCTTATGATATCTCTCAACGGCATAATAAATATGATCACAAAGTGTAACATAGATATTATCACTTAACTCTTTGTTAAGATCATCTTCGGCTAGTTTTTTGATGCAATCTGCAATATAGAAGTAATCAATAGGAATCTGTTCTAATAATGCGGATAATTTTGTGTTGATATCATCGCTTTCAATTTTAAAAATATGCTCAATTTTATTTTCATCAACAAATTCTCCTTTTTTCTTTTGAAAGCCTAATCCTAAGCCAGTTAAAATAATATCTTTTCCATCTTTGTTTTTCGAAAATACTACATTATTATTGAGCACTTTCTTTATGTAGTGTTTTTCTTTCATACTTGTATCCTCCAAAATAAAAAAGAGACCAGAAAATATAATAAGGGTATAAAAATAACCTTATCATAAATTCTAGTCTCGCCTATTCATATAATAGTCACGATCCACGTTCAATTATGTTCGTATTTTAGCACAAAAATAAAATGTTGTCAAATATTAACGTAAGAAATGCATAATACAATATTTCTTATTATTTTATAATATCAAGGCCGATCTTTTATGGGCGGCAACCGACTTGTTAAGTGCAGTTTATGTCATTGTCACATTGATCTTTATTTACAGCAAACGAAAAGAGATCATGCGACTATATAATGATTTTTGGGATCGTTTTATTCCAGCATTAAAAAGAGGAGAACATCCAGAAAAAGTATCTTATGAAACAGTCGAAGAAAAAGGAGATGTTTTATGATGAAGAATTCTATTGAAAACATCATCAAAGAAAATAAGATCATGGTCATTGATGACTCTATGTCCACACCACTGGAAAATAGGGGGAGTCTCTCTGAATTCCAAGTTGTGGACAGCTAAGATCTTAGCGGAACAGCCAGAACTGATCAAACAGGTTCACAAAAATTACTTCAAAGCAGGAGCAGATATCATTTTATTTGAAACAGTACCATCTCTAAAAGAAGCTAAAGTTGAGGCAGAAATTGCTGAAGAATATGGATATGATTACTGGATCAGTTTCTCATGTCTAAGTGAAAATATCATCTGCGAAGGAACACCGATCGCAGAATGTGCAAAAACATTTGCAAAAGGATATCCTCATTTAAAAATGATCGGTGTCAACTGTACAAAACCAGAATATATCGTAGGATTGATCCATAAGATCAAAGAAAACTGCGATATTCCGATCGGAGTTTATCCAAACAGCGGGGAAGAGTACGATGCAGTGAAGAAAGTCTGGTTTGGTAAGCAGTCAGCGCTGTCATTTGACCAATACGCATACAATTATATGAAAGCTGGAGCAAGTGCAGTTGGAGGATGTTGTACAACCGTAGCAAAACATGTAGAGGATGTCGTAAGAGCCAAAAAACAGTTTTGTAAAGAACAAAAATAACTGAAAAATAAATCATAAAAATGACCTCAGGATAATCTTTAAATAGATTGTCAGAGGTCATTTTTTTCTTTATAATGATTATATTGGAAATTTAAAAAGAGAAGGAAAGCATATGGATAAAAAGAAAAAAATAATTCAGTTAACAGAAGGAGTGTTGCTCTGTTGCGTAATCTTTGTCATGACGTTACTCTGCATAGGGATCATAAAAAAAGAGGTAAAGAATACAAAAGGAAAATTAACAGAGACAACTGGTTGGTATCGAATACAAGATAATAAAAAAGTGCAAGTAGATCTAAACCGGAAGATCAAGGCAGATCCGCAAGGAAAACTTGTATTATATAATGATACGATCGCCCAGAAATACAAAGGATATCTGATGACAACAAAGGCAGCAAAATATTCAGTCAGAATTTATGCTGGAGATCAGTTGATCTATCAATATAGTGATTCTAATTTTCATCGCAATGATCAAATGAAATCCAAATTAAGCTGCGATGCGAGAATCCCAGAACAGGGAAAAAAGGAACCGTTATCAAAATCGTATATCAGAACGGAAGCAACGGAATCTATGACCTTGATGATATTTTAGTTGGACGTGGGGATGTAGTTATGGGATTTCATGTCCAACAGGAAATAGTCGGTATCGTGATGATCGCGATCATGTTTTTCTTAAGTTTTGTAGCTTTGATCACTGGAATTTATCTAAAGCATTTTAAATTAAACAGTGCCAGATTCTTAAATATAGCAGCGTTTTTGGCACTAAGTGGAATCTGGTTTTTGTCAGATTCAGCATTAGCACAGGAGTATACATCATTTCCGGCACTGACAGGAATGCTCTCTTTTTATGCATTTATGCTGATGTCAGTACCGATGGTTCATTTTGTAAAGAATACACTGGCTTTTGAAAAACATAAAGTGCTAGATATGATCAATCTGCTGTTTTATGCGAATGCGTTGATTCAGGGAATTTTAAACAAATGTTTGAAAATCCATATGGTCCATATGCTGTTCGTAACACATGTGCTCTTGTTCATTGCAGTAATAACCATTGTTGTTTTGATGATAGAAGAATACCGAAGAACAAAAGATAGCGAACTTAAGATCATTATGAATGCCTTTGGGATCATGGCCGTTGCAGGGGTATTATCATTATGCATGTACTGGAAACTTGAGATTCCTTTTTATGGAACCATTTTTGAAGTGGGTGTTTTGATCTTTGAACAGTTGTTATTAACTAGTATTTTTGTAAATCTTGTTGAACAGGCGAAAACAAGATCTGAGCTTGAAGTTTATGAAAGACTTCTAAAAGAAGATCGTATGACAGGTATTAATAACAGGACTGCATTCGAGGAACAGCTTCAAGACATTGAGGATCACGCACAAGATTACGATAATGCTGCATTGATCTTTATGGATGTAGATGGATTAAAAAATACAAACGATCTTTATGGACATAATGCAGGGGACGAACTGATCATTTCTGCGGCGCTATGTATAAAAAATGTATTTGCAACATATGGAAAATGTTACAGGATCGGCGGGGATGAATTTTGTGTGCTTATTTTTGATTCAATAGAGAATATGGATGAATTATTGAAACAAATGGATCAAGAGATCATAAAGTATAATAGAAATAACAGATATTATCTTTCAATTGCAAGAGGGGTAAGTTTCTTAAAAGATACAGAAGGAAAACAGAAGAAGATCAGTGATTGGAAATATGAGGCCGATCAGGATATGTATTGTAACAAAAAGAGGAGAAATATAAATGACAGATTATAATATAGATTTTTTGATCGCAGGACTTGTATTTTTAATATTTCTGTTGATTCATTTTCAGCGTTATAAAAAACTGAATAATATCAGTGGAAGAACATTCTGGTTCTTAATTATTGCAGGAATATTTGATATCATATTTGATCTGTTAAGCTCCATACTATTGGTAAAAAGTAATCCTGCTTATAATTCATGGATGATCTTTTTTTCCACGATGCTTTATATCCTGCAGATGATCGTTGTATATATTTTCTATAATTATACACAGGCATTAAGACACTGTGATGAAGATATAAGAACAAGAAATATAAAGATCATGGCAGTACCAATACTATGTATGGAAGTAGCTATCGTGACCAATGTTTTACATAAACAGTTTTTTTATTGTAATGAACAGGGGCAGTATGTTCATGGAAAAGCATATTTGGTAACATATATTTTTACATTGATCTGTATAGCTGCTGTCATTATAAATTGCTTTATCAATCAGGAAGAATATCAGAAGAATGAGCTTCGGGCAATCAAGGAATTCCTTGGAGTTGCATTGGTCTGTGTTACGATACAGATGAAATTTCAATCTGTATTAATGACAGGATTTGGGTTATCCTTAGGGATTACGATCTTATTTTGGGCACTTTATAATCCACAGTTATATATAGACAGCCTGACCGGATTGTATTCTAAAGGCTATTTCAGGAGATGGTTTCCAGAGCAGATCAAGAGAAAGAAGGAACTTCATCTGCTTATGATCGATTTGTGGAAACTAAAACAAGTTAATAAGCTATATGGAGTTACAACAGGAGATGAATTGCTGATCCAGATTGCAGAATACCTTCACAAGATTAATGAAGCAAACCATGTTTTCAGGATTCATGGGAATCGTTTTTTTGTGTTCACAACATCATTGATGGATTATGAAACGAATAAAGATGCGATTATGAAACTATTTAAACGACCTTTTAAAGTAAAAGGGGAACGAATTTCTTTTTCCGCTGCGATATGTGGAATCATCAACGTTCAAGAAGTCAAAGAGATTGATGTATTGATCGATTATCTGGAATATCTGGTACAGTTAAAACCTAAATCAGACAGAACGATACTGATTCAGAATGATCAACATACAAAAGAAGGATTTCTTTATGAACAGGAAGTTAAAAAATATATGGCGACAGCAATTGAAGAGGATCTTTTTGAAGTATATTATCAGCCACTGTATGATCTAAAAGAAAAAAGATATCGTACAATGGAAGCATTAAGCCGATTGAGACATCCGTCACTTGGAATGATTTCACCAGAAGTTTTTATCGGAATTGCAGAGAAACATGGACAGATCGCAAAGCTTGGGTATCTTCAATTCCGAAAGGTCTGTAAGTTCATAAAAGAACATCCACAGATCATGGAAAAGATTGAAAGTATAAAGTATAATCTGTCTCCATTGGAATTATTAAAATCAGGATATAGCAAAAAACTGCTCCGTACGATCGAAGAGTTTGACATACCGTTTTCGTATTTTCAATTTGAGATTACAGAAACTGTTGCGACAGAGTATAGTGAAGCATTGTATCAGACGATCGCAGATTTCAAAAAGTCAGGAATTCAGATCTGCCTAGATGATTTTGGATCTGGATATGCGAATCTAAATACGGTACTAAAACTACCATTTTCAACGATCAAACTGGATCGCTCTTTGCTAAATGGAATCTGCTATGATGACCAAGTCGCATTATTATATAAAAATATTGTTGCAGTCATGCAGAATCTGGGACATAAAGTCGTGGCAGAAGGAGTGGAAACTCAGGAAGAGATCGACCTGTTAAAACAATGGGGTGTTGATCTTGTACAAGGATATTATTATACAAAACCATTAGATTCAGAGCAGATCATTCATAAATTAGAGGAAGATGTTTGTTAGGACATAAAGGCTATCTTGAAAAGATGGGATTTGTGAAAGAAAACAGCGTTTATGTAAAGAATGCATAGTACAAAGCGGTACCATTTAACATACACACTGTGTGGTGGTTTGAATAACGTAAATTATTTGAATATTATAAAAAGAAATCATGTGTCAGCAACCGTACGAACACGTCTGCACTTAGCGAGTGGATGGTCGAATGACCATTCAGGAGCTTAGTGCAGCTACGTGAGAGTCCGAACGCAAGTGGGTTGCAGACACATGATCTCTTTTTATAATATTCCACCAATAATTTAAGCTATTCAATCACAATTTAATCAGATTCTACTTCGCATGTAAATCCAGCATCCGTGATCGTCTTGATCGTATCTTCAATTCCCTGTCCATCCGCAGTCAGATACCCGGATGCAAAGATAGAATTCACAACCGTCAGCAATTCTTTTTCTCTTCCTTTAAAATAAATTTCACGTCCAGCGGCACAGCGGATATCAGATGTTGGAACCAGTAATCTTGCCAGACATAATACTTTCAGGCAGTATTCTGGTGTCAAATTTGAAGTATCTTTATCCTGCAGAGGTGTTCCTTTGATCGGAATTAAGAAGTTGATCGGAAGTGCTTCTGGATTGATTTCTTTCAGATCCAATAACATATCAACAACATCTTCCTTACTCTCGCCCATACCAATGATACCACCGCTGCAGATTTCAAATCCAAGGTCCTGTAACATATGAATGTTGTTTACACGCTGTTCGTATGTATGTGTTGTGCAGATATTTGGATAATTGGAACGGCTTGTATTTAAGTTATGGTTGATACGGTCTAATCCAGCTTCTTTTAACATTAAGGCCTGTTTCTTTGTTAAAAATCCGATAGAGCAGCATAAATGTGTACCCTCTTCTTTCATCTTATGAATTTTAGAAGCAAGTTCTTCAATCTCAGCATCGCTGAATTTCATACCGCTTAATCCGATACAATGACGGGAAAGTTTATGATCATGGACAAATGTGTTATCTCCATATAATTTTTCATCATCGACCCATTTATATTTTTCAATATCTGCATGGGAACGACAGGATTGTGCGCAGTAAGCACAGTTCTGGGAGCAGTTTCCGCTTCTGGCGTTTGTTAAAAGATGAATGCTTACATGGTTCCCTTTATATTTTTTACGAAGTGCTCCGGCACGTTCAATCAGTTCATTTAATTGTTCATCAGGTGTATTTAAGATTGCGATGGCTTCTTCACGGGTTAAATTTTGTTCTGAATTCATATAATATATACCTTCCTTTATTTAAATTCGAAATATCTTATTAATCTGAACTTTAGCATGGAAAAAAACAATTGTCAACATAGTGAGTAAATTTGGTTAACGATAATAGAGATAATAAAATAACGATTGACATTCATTTTTATTCTCTGTATAATACTAAAAAGTTAGGAAGCTAACCATTTTGAAAAGAAAGGGATGAGTGAATGCAGGATATAAATGATAAGATCAATAACATGCACATGGGAAAACTGATCCATATGTTATCACATGAGATGAAGAGGAATCAGCCAATTGATAAAGTGATCAAGGCTGATCTTACCATCATGCAGAAACATATTTTAAAGTTTATTTTATTAGAAACAATGCATAAAGATCTTTATCAAAAAGACATTGAAGAAGAATTTCAGATCCGCAAATCAACTGTAACAGGATATGTACAGTTGATGGAGAAGAATGGATATCTGACAAGAGAAAGTGTCAAAGGAGATGCTAGAAAGAAGCGGCTGGTACCAACAGAGAAAGCCGAAGGATTAAGACAGGCAATCTTGGAAGATATTAAGCTTAGTGAAAAAAGAATGGAAAAAGGCATTCCTGAGGAAGATGTCATAACATGCAAACATGTTTTATATCAGGTATTACAAAATCTTATAGAAAAACACAAGGAGGAAGGAAAGAAAGATGAATAAGACCCTATTAAAATCAGTCCGAGAATACAAAAAACAATCCATACTTGCTCCAATCCTGGTAATTCTTGAGGTACTGATGGAAGTTTTGATTCCGATGGAGATGGCAAATATCATTGATATCGGAATGACAAGCGGAGATTTACATTATATTATCCAGCGAGGAGTGATCCTGGTTGTTATGGCAATGTTATCCCTGTTTTTCGGGATTTCAGCTGGAAATATGGCAGCCGTTGCAGGTGCTGGATATGCAAAGAACTTAAGACACGATATATTCTACAAAGTGCAGGAGTTCTCATTTAAGAATATCGACCACTTTGCAACATCAGGACTTGTCACACGTATGACAACAGATATTACAAATATCCAGATGGCCTATATGATGAGTATCCGACTACTTGCCAGAGCACCGATCATGATCGTTTTATCATGGGTAATGACATTAAAGTACAGTGTGAAAGTAGCGTTACTATTTTTGATCGTGATTCCATTACTAGGAGGAACATTGATCTTTATTGCGAAAAAAGCACATCCACACTTTATCAAAGTATTTGATGAATATGATATCTTAAATAATTCTGTACAGGAAAATGTAAACGCATCCCGTGTGGTAAAAGCATTTGTACGTGAAGATTATGAAATCGATAAATTCCACGGAATTTCCAAGTATGTATATACACTGTTTACAAAAGCAGAAAAGATTGTTGCATGGAACTCACCAGTTATGCAGTTTACAATGTATGTTGTTATACTTCTGCTTGTAGCGATTGGTGGAACAGGGATCATCCATGGAACAATGGGAACTGGAGAATTAACAAGTATCATCGTATACGCATTACAGATCATTGGTTCTCTGATGATGGTAACCTTCGTATTCGTAATGATCATGATCGCAGAAGCATCTACAGACCGTATTACAGAAGTTTTGGAAGAAGTACCAGAAATGCAGGATAAAGCAGATGCAGTAACAGAAGTGAAAGACGGAGAGATCATCTTTGATCATGTAAACTTCAGTTATGCAGGAGAAGGTGGAAATCTTTCCTTAAAAGATGTTGATCTTCATATCAGATCCGGACAGACGATTGGAATCATCGGTGGAACAGGTAGTGCAAAATCTACATTAGTACAGTTGATCCCAAGACTTTACGATGTTACAGAAGGATGTGTCAAAGTCGGCGGCATTGATGTCCGTGATTACAACTTAGAAGCATTAAGAGACCAGGTATCCATGGTACTCCAGAAGAATGTATTATTTACAGGAACAATTTACGATAATATCCGTTGGGGAGATGAAAATGCATCCGATGAAGAAGTTCAGAGAATGTGTAAATTAGCACAGGCAGACGGGTTTGTAAATGAATTTCCAGCTGGATACAATACACAGATCGTACAGGGTGGAAACAATGTTTCTGGTGGACAGAAACAGAGATTGTGTATCGCAAGAGCGTTATTAAAGAAACCAAAGATCTTGATCTTAGATGATTCCACAAGTGCGGTTGATACAAAGACAGATGCATTGATCCGTAAGGCATTCCGTGAAGAAATTCCGAATACAACAAAGATCATCATCGCACAGAGAGTATCTTCCATCGAAGATGCAGACCAGATCATCGTATTAGATGATGGAAAGATCATGGGTGTTGGAACATCCGAAGAATTATTAAAGACAAATGATATTTACAGAGAAGTCTATGAATCACAGGTGAAAGGGGGAGAAGACGATGAGTAAAAGATCAGAAAAGACGATCAACAAAAATACGGCGAAGACAGCAAAACGTCTTTTAAAATATGTAACAGATACTTATAAATTACAGTTTATTCTCGTGTTTGTCTGCATTTTCATCAGTGCAGCAGCTTCTGTATCTGTATCTTTATCATTGAAATTTATGCTCGATGACTTCATCCTGCCTTTGGTTGGACAGAGCAATCCAGATTTCACAAATTTTTACCACGCAATGATCGTCCTTGGATGCATCTTTGCAGCAGGTGTCATTGCAACATTTATTTATACAAGGATGATGGTATTTATCGGACAAGGAGTCCTAAAACGCGTCAGAGACGATATGTTTGAACATATGCAGACATTACCGATCCGTTATTTCGACCAGAATACAAATGGTTCGATCATGAGTTTATACACAAATGATACGGACACATTAAGACAGATGATCAGCCAGGCAATTCCTCAGGCATTGATGTCATTTTTCACGATCATTGTAACATTTATTTCTATGTTAGTATTAAGTCCGATTTTAACGATTCTTGCAGTTGTTGTTATCGGAATCATGATCACGGTGACAAAAGCGATTGGTGGAAACAGCGGAAAATACTTTATCCGCCAGCAAAAATCATTAGCCGATGTGACAGGATTTATCGAAGAGAGAATGAATGGACAGAGAGTTGTCAAAGTCTTTAACCACGAACGTAAATCAGAAGAAGAATTTGACAAGTTAAACGAATCTCTGTTTGAAAGTGCTGCAAATGCCAACAAATATGCAAATATCATGGGTCCAGTTGTAGGAAATATCGGAAACCTTCAATTTGTATTAACAGCGGTATTAGGTGGTGTGTTAGCTATTGAAGGTATTGGAGGGATCACATTAGGTATCATGGCATCATACCTTCAGTTTACAAAGAGTTTCACACAGCCATTTATGCAGGTTGCACAGCAGTTTAACTCTATTGTAATGGCACTTGCAGGTGCAGAAAGGATCTTTGCCCTGATCGATGAAGAACCTGAGACAGATGAGGGATATGTAAGATTAGTAAATGCGAAGAAAGATGAAAATGGAAACATTATCGAATGTGAAGAAAGAACAGGAATGTGGGCATGGAAACATCCACACTCTGCAGATGGGTCTGTAACATATACAGAATTAACTGGAGATGTAAGATTTGAAGATGTAACGTTTGGTTACAACGAAGATAAAACCATCCTTCATGACATTAGTCTGTTCGCAAAACCAGGACAGAAGCTAGCATTTGTAGGATCCACAGGAGCCGGAAAAACAACGATCACAAACCTGATCAACCGCTTCTATGACATTCAGGATGGTAAGATTCGTTACGACGGAATCAACATCAAGAAGATCAAAAAAGACGACTTAAGACGTTCCTTAGGAATTGTATTACAGGATACACACCTGTTTACAGGAACGATCAAAGACAATATCCGCTACGGAAATTTAGGGGCAACCGACGAACAGATCTACGAAGCAGCCAAATTAGCACACGCAGACCAGTTCATCAAAATGCTTCCAGATGGTTACGACACTGTGATCAGCGGAGACGGAGAAGGATTATCTCAAGGACAGAGACAGTTACTATCCATTGCCAGAGCAGCCGTAGCCAACCCACCAGTACTGATCTTAGATGAAGCAACATCAAGTATTGATACAAGAACAGAAAGCATTGTACAGCGAGGAATGGATAACCTGATGAAAGGTAGAACTGTATTTGTAATCGCCCATCGGCTATCTACGATCCGAAATAGTGATGCGATCATTGTACTTGAACATGGGAAGATCATTGAACGTGGAGATCATGAAGATCTTATTAAGAATAAAGGAACCTATTATCAATTATATACTGGTAAGTTGGAATTATCTTAAATTTGTGATTGGCCAACTGTAGATTTTGAGTATATGATAAAAAATAAATAAACGATCGGAAGA
>OHMN01000555.1_pt1 | contig 34046 bp, 35 predicted proteins | sample 1569361 | NCBI WGS metagenome assembly OHMN01 (sample SAMEA3541508, study PRJEB24748) | human gut metagenome | biome: human gut; feature: human-associated habitat; material: faeces | place: China | collected 2012
GGTTGCCAAAGCAACCGCGCCTCGGCGCGAGAATGTGCCAAGGCACATTCTTTTTGCGGCTTGGCATACCGGGGAGACGCCAGTGGCACCTACGCTGATTATTTATGATATTAAAATTTTTCTAAAATCCCTTGTATCCTGAAAATGGGTGTGTTATAATCCGAAAAAGTCAAACGAAACATTATCTGAAAGGAAAGTCAAGTGAAAAATCTGTTAAAAAAATATGGACACATCTGGGTCTGTGGGTACATCCTTCTCTACCTTCCGTATTTTTTCTGGCTGGAGAGTGTGGTCACAGACAATTATAAGATCATGCATGTGGCGTTGGATGACATGATTCCATTTTGCGAGTACTTTATCATTCCCTACATCATCTGGTTTTTTTATGTATCCGGTGCGGTGCTGTATTTCTTCCTTACCAGTAAACCGGATTATTACCGGCTGTGTGCTTTTTTGTTTATCGGCATGACCATCAGCATGCTGATCTGCACCATTTATCCGAATGGTACCGATCTGCGCGTTGAGGTAGATCCAGATAAAAGTATTTTATGCTATCTGGTGCAGAAGATCCACGACAGCGATACCCCGGCCAATGTATTCCCGAGTATTCATGTATACAATTCCCTGGGCGTCCACATCAGCGTCATGAACAGCGAACGCTTGAAAAACTGTAAATGGGTGCGCCGGTGCTCCTTCATCATTATGGTAGCAATCTGCCTGTCCACGGTATTTTTAAAGCAGCATTCCGTGGTAGATGTAACCGGTGCAATGGTGCTGGCCTACGTGATGTATCTGTTTGTATATGGAAATGTTTATGTAGAGAGTCGCAGAACAGCAAGACAGAAAGTAACAGGATAATCATACAGAATGGAAAGTCAGGTCCCACGGGCCTGGCTTTTTTTGATTTATTTGTAGTTTTTGGAATCCTTTTTTTGGATTGTCAGAATTGATTTTATTTTTATACAAAATTTCTTAGGAGATTTTGTGGTTTTATGATATACTTATAGGTAATAATGTGTGGGTAACTGCTTTGCAGTTACAAATGCGGGAGGTGCCCATGTACTATTTTATTGTAAATCCGAACGCGCACGGCGGACGGGGAGAGAAGATATGGAAAAAACTGGAAGTTAAGATCCAGAAATCAGGAATCTGCTATGAGGCATATCTGACGAAAGAGCCCGGGGATGCCAGACGCATGGCGTCAGAGCTGTCTGCAGATATGCAGGAGCCGGCTACCATTGTTGCGGTGGGCGGGGACGGTACTGTGAACGAGGTTTTGAATGGCCTTGCGATAACGGATCTTCTGACCTTTGGGTATATCCCGACCGGGTCCGGCAATGATTTGGCCCGCGGCCTTAATCTTTCGCGGAATCCTCATAAGTGCCTAAAGCGGATCTTGAGCCCGGTAGAAATCTGCCGGGTGGATTACGGAATCCTCTCCTATGAGGAGGAAGAACCTGTTTACCGGCGTTTTATGGTCAGCAGCGGGATCGGCTTCGATGCTGCCGTCTGTCACCGCCTGTTAGACCGCTCCGAAAAAGGCGGGCTGAAACAGCTTGCCGGAAGGGGACGTTATATTCTGGAAGGACTCAGACAGCTTCTGACTGCAAAAGCCGCCAGAGGGTACCTGATCTTAGACGGAGTCCGCCGGGTGGAATTTAACCATATTTATTTTGTATCTGTGCATAATCATGGCAGTGAGGGCGGTGGCTTTTTCTTCGCTCCCAAGGCGGTCTGTGACGATGGGGAGCTGGAGCTTTGCGTGGCACATACAGCCTCGAAGCTCCGCCTGCTCCCGGTCCTTTTAGATGCATACCGTGGTCATCTTGGCAGGCGGCGCGGGGTCCACTTCTACCGTTGCAGGGAGGCAGTCATTCATGTAGACTGCCCGCTTCCGGTCCATGCGGATGGGGAAAACTGTTATTGCCAGGAAGAACTCAGGGTGCGCTGCGTAAAGCAGAAGCTGCGCATGATCCTGTAAAGAAAATGGAGCAACAGGACTGTGAAAAACAAACACGCAGTTACCAAAACAAAAACGAAATAGAAATAAAGGAGAGACAACAATGCGAATTGGACAAGGATACGACGTCCACAAGCTGGTAGAGGGTCGGGATCTGATTCTGGGAGGCGTTATGGTTCCTTATGAAAAAGGTCTTCTCGGACATTCCGACGCGGATGTGCTGGTTCATGCAGTCATGGACGCTCTTTTGGGAGCTGCCGCACTGGGAGATATTGGCCAGCATTTTCCGGATACCGATCCGAAATATAAGGGAATCTCCAGCATTGCCCTGTTAAAAGAGGTAGGTGCACTGTTGGAAAAAGAGGGGTATATCATCGAAAACATCGATGCAACCATCATTGCGCAGCGGCCAAAGCTTGCAGCTTACCGTCCGCAGATGGCAAAAAACATTGCAGAGGCGCTGCATCTGGAAGTAAATCAGGTGAGCGTAAAGGCAACGACCGAAGAGGGGCTTGGCTTTACCGGAAGCGGCGAGGGGATCTCCTCTCAGGCAATCACCCTGCTTTCCCATATGCGTGATTTTGCGGCAGATGACCGCATGGTATACCGCGACGACGCTTACAGCGGAGGCTGCGGCGGCTGTCCGGGGTGTTGCGGCAGTAAGAGTGCAGAAGAATAATTCTAAAAGCACAGCATCAGCAATCCTGCTGCAGGCCATCTGCAAGTGAGCAGCGGCAGAGACCGCACAGGAAAGAAACAGCCAAAATAGTAGGAGAAGACAAGGAGAAAACGATTATGAAAATTTTTAATACTCTGAGCAGAAGAAAAGAAGAGTTTGTGCCATTGGAGCCGGGAAAGGTAAAAATGTATGTGTGCGGCCCGACTGTATACAACTTTATCCATATCGGAAACGCACGTCCGATGATCATTTTCGATACTGTGCGCCGTTATTTCGAGTATAAGGGCTACGATGTCAACTACGTTTCCAACTTCACGGATGTAGATGACAAGATCATCAAAAAAGCCATTGAGGAAGGCGTCGATGCGGAAACCATCTCTAAACGCTATATCGCAGAGTGCAAGAAAGACATGGCGGACATGAATGTAAAACCGGCAACCACCCACCCGCAGGCAACCCAGGAGATCGCAGGTATGCTGGAGATGATCCAGACCCTGATCGACAAGGGACATGCTTATGTGGCAGCAGACGGTACCGTATATTTCCGCACCAAATCCTTTAAGGGCTATGGCAAGCTTTCCCACAAGAACTTAGATGAGATGCAGTCCGGCTTCCGTGAGCTGAAGGTAACCGGTGAAGAAAATAAAGAGGATCCGTCAGACTTCGTGCTCTGGAAACCGAAAAAAGACGGGGAGCCATACTGGGAGTCTCCGTGGTGCCAGGGCCGTCCGGGCTGGCACATTGAGTGCTCTGTGATGTCCAAAAAGTATCTGGGCGAGCAGATCGATATCCATGCAGGCGGCGAGGACTTAATCTTCCCGCACCACGAGAACGAGATTGCGCAGTCTGAGGCAGCAAACGACAAGACCTTTGCAAATTACTGGATGCACAATGGCTTCTTGAACATCGATAACAAGAAGATGTCCAAGTCTCTTGGAAATTTCTTTACCGTTCGCGAGATCGGTGAAAAGTATGACCTTCAGGTTCTGCGCTTCTTTATGCTGAGCGCCCACTACCGCAGCCCGATCAACTTCAGTGCGGAGCTCATGGAGGCTTCCAAGAACGGACTGGAGCGTATCATCACTTCTGTTGAAAAGTTAAAAGAGCTGCAGGGCAAGGTATCCGGCGATGCACTGACTGAGACAGAGCAGGAGAACCAGAAGACCGTGAACGAGCTGATCGCAAAATTCGAGGCAGCTATGGACGATGACTTCAACACAGCAGATGCGGTTTCTGCAATCTTCGAGCTGGTTAAGCTGGCAAACAGCACCGCAAACGAAGAAAGCAGCAAAGCCTATGTAGATCTGCTTAAGGAAACCATCAGCAAACTGAGCGATGTTCTTGGTATCATTACCGAACGCAAGGCAGAGGTTCTGGACAGCGAAATCGAGGAGCTGATCGCGGCAAGACAGCAGGCAAGAAAAGAGAAAAACTTTGCCCGTGCCGATGAGATCCGCCAGCAGCTTCTGGATATGGGCATTATCCTGGAAGATACCAGAGAGGGTGTAAAATGGAAGAGAGCATAAAGATCGAGGAGGCTATCGCGAAAGCTTTAAAGCTGGAAGCGGTGGATCCGCGGACCTACTCGCCGCTGGTGCTGGCCTACATCGGAGATGCCGTTTACGAGCTGCTCATCCGCACGAAGGTCATCAACCACGGCAGCATGCAGGTCAACAAGATGCATAAAAAGAGTGCCAGTCTGGTAAAGGCAGAGACACAGGCGAATATCATCAAAGCCATTCAGGAGGACTTAACCGAGGAAGAGCTGGCAGTTTATAAGCGCGGGCGCAATGCCAAGTCAGCCACCACGGCCAAGCACGCCACCATGATCGATTACCGCATGGCAACCGGCTTTGAGGCACTTGTCGGCTATCTGTACCTGCAGGCACGTCACGACCGTCTCCTGGAGCTGATCCGGGACGGACTGGAAAAGATTGGAGAACTTTCATGAGATACGAAGAATTAACCATTGAAGGACGCAATGCCGTGTTAGAGGCATTCCGCTCCGGCAAAACGATCGATAAGCTGTTCGTGCAGGATGGCTGCAAGGACGGACCGGTCCAGACCATCGTAAGAGAGGCAAGAAAGGGCGATACCATCATCAATTTCGTGCCGAGAGAGCGCCTGGACCAGATGTCCGAGACTGGAAAGCACCAGGGTGTCATCGCCTACGCTGCGGCTTACGAGTACGCAGAGGTAGAGGACATCTTAAAGGCAGCAGAAGAAAAGGGTGAGCCGCCGTTTATCTTCCTGCTCGATGGAATTGAGGATCCGCACAACCTCGGCGCGATCATCCGTACCGCAAACCTGGCAGGTGCACATGGTGTCATCATTCCGAAGCACCGCGCGGCAGGTCTTACTGCAACGGTAGCAAAAACCTCCGCTGGTGCATTAAACTACACGCCGGTGGCAAAGGTTACCAACCTGGCGCAGACGATCGAAGACCTGAAAAAACGTGGCTTATGGTTTGTCTGCGCGGATATGGGCGGTGAAGTCATGTACCGTCTGAATTTAAAAGGACCGATCGGTCTGGTGATCGGAAACGAAGGAAACGGAGTCGGCAAGCTCATCCGTGAAAAATGTGATATGATCGCTTCGATTCCTATGAAGGGCGACATCGACTCCCTGAATGCATCCGTGGCAGCCGGAGTTCTGGCTTACGAGATCGTGAGACAGCGGCTGAACTAAAAAGAACAGATTTGCTAGGCAGTTACCAGATGTATGAAATTGTTTAGCAGCAAGGCACTCCTGGGATCCAGGGGCGTTTTCGCAAAAGAGGTGTTAACGTATGAAAAAAAGAAATATCTGTGTCAGTGCAGCAGCTGTGATGACGGCAGTTATGCTGTACGGGTGCGCGGGCAGTAGCGTTCCGGCAGAAACGGCGGCTTCTGCGAACGTCGCAGCATCTGCGGAAAATGGGAAAGAGTCTGTGGAAAACGAACAGAAGACCGAAACCGCAGAGACAGGTGAAGCAACTGCAGCAGTGACGGAGACTGCAGAAGATTCTCAGGAATCTCTGGGGCTGGCAGACGCTGGTGCAGCAGAGACTCTGGCTGTCATCGAGGACGAAGCTGTTCCGCTCTACCAGAAACCGGCAGGCAGCGATGTGCGTACCCCGGTGGCAAGCGGCAGTGTGACCTATGGAAATGGTCGTGCCACCATCGATGCATCCAATACATCCAAGGGCTATGTCATGATCAAGTATACCGGCGGACAGAGCCGCATCAAGATCCAGATTGCAAAGTCAACCACTTATACGTACGACTTAAACGCGCGTGATGCCTACGAGGTGTTCCCGTTTACCGAGGGAAGCGGAACCTACAGCATCAAGATTTTCGAGAATGTCAGTGGCAACCAGTACGCACAGGTTATGAGCCAGAATGTATCGGTCAGCTTGAGCGATGAGTTTGCCCCATTCCTGACCCCGAACCAGTATGTAAACTTCTGGAACGGAAGCGCGGCAGTCAATAAGGGCGCGGAGCTGGCGGCTTCTGCGGCAGATGCGATCGGCGTGGTTACCAATGTATACAATTATGTGATCAACAACATTACCTACGACACTGCCAAGGCCGCTTCGGTACAGAGCGGTTATCTTCCGAATGTGGACCAGGTGCTGGCGCAGAAAACAGGCATATGCTTTGACTATGCAGCTCTGATGACAGCAATGCTGCGTTCTCAGGATATCCCGACGAAACTGGTTATCGGCTACAGCGGCGGGCTGTATCACGCATGGGTCAATGTCTACATCGATAATATAGGCTGGGTCGACAACTTCATTTACTTTGACGGACACAACTGGTCTCTGATGGACCCGACCTTTGCTTCCTCAGGAGGACAGAGTGAGTCTATCAGGCAGTACATTGGAAACGGATCCAATTATCAGGCAAAATATACTTACTAAGGCATAAGGGGAGAGGACTATGGCAGCGAAAGTTTATACCGGACGGGAACTGTCGGCATTCTGCCTTCAGGTATCGATTCTGTTAAAAGCGGCAGTTCCGTTAGATGAAGGACTGTATTTGATGGCAGACGATGCTCCTACCGAAGAGGAAAAGAAGCTTCTTCACACCATGGGGGAAGATGTAGAGCTGGGCGACCCGTTCTTCGAATCCCTGGAACGTACCGGCGCATTTCCGCCCTACGTGGTGCGCATGGCAAAGCTGGGACAGCAGAGTGGTACCCTGGACCAGATGATGGAGTCCCTGGCAGATTATTATGAAAAAGAATATTACATGATGAAAAATATCCGCAATGCTATTACCTATCCGGTGATGATGGTCGGCATGCTTCTGATTGTACTATTTGTCCTGTTCACCCGCGTAATGCCGGTTTTTGAGCAGGTATACGCACAGCTTGGTGTACAGATGTCTCCGCTTTCCCAGGCGGCCTCCAGGCTTGGCGGTATTTTAAGCGGTGCAGCTCTGGTGGTGTTTGTACTTCTGGCAGTGGCAGTCCTGATCGCGGCAATCGCGGCTGGCGCAGGAAAAGAATTGACGATTGCTCACAAGCTTATGGAGAGGCTGAAACGAAACAGCAAGACAGCGCTGGCAGCTGCAGGCCGCCGTTTCACCGCAGTGCTTGCACTGACCATTCGCAGCGGTATGGAACTGGATAAAGGTATGGAGCTGGCAAGAGAGCTGGTAGACAATGGCAAGGTGGCAGAAAAAATCGATGTCTGCAGCGAAAAACTGCAGCTGGGTGAGGGCTATTATGAGGCCATGAAGGAATCCGGACTGTTCAGCAGCTTTCATATCCAGCTTATCAAAGTAGGTGTGCGAAGCGGTAAGATGGACGAAGTGCTGCAGGAAATTTCAGATGACTATGAACAGCAGGCAGATGCTTCCATTGATGCTATGGTGGCAAGACTGGAACCTACTCTGGTGGCAGTCCTGGCAGTGGCAGTCGGGCTGATCCTTCTTTCTGTTATGCTTCCGCTGGCAGGAATCCTGGCGGGGGTAGGCTGAGACTGACGGAGGGATGAACATGAAAAAAAAATGGGATAAGCGGTTCCTGGCTGGATGCATTGCCTCTGTGATCGTGTTCGGCGCGGTCATGGGCCTGTTTGTGAACGGAGTGTTTTCCTTCCTGGGCCGTGCAAAGTCAGAGGGCTCTGATACCCTGATCAAGGCGATCCGCCAGGCTTCTGTACAGTGTTATGCGATTGAAGGGCGTTATCCGCCGAGCGTGGAATACCTGGAGGAGCATTATGGAATCCAGATCGACCGGGAACGCTACAACGTGTTCTACAGCGGTTTCGCTTCCAATATCATGCCAGACATCACCGTGATCCCTGTAGAAGGAGGTGAAGACAATGACTGGCAGCCATAACCGCAACGACGGACAGACCATGAGTGTCCTCTTTACCATGCTCCTGTTCCTTGTCTTCATCATGTGTGCCCTGTTTACGGTACTTGCAGGAAGCAAGGTGTATGAAAATATCAGCAGGCGTATGGACCAGACTTATACCGGAAGTGTCGCGCTCCAGTACGTGGCGAACAAGGTACGACAGGGCGATACGGAAGGTTGTGTAGATGTAAAAACGATTGACGGACAGCAGGTTCTGGAAATCCGGGAAAGCATCGAAGGCGGGGACTACGTCACCTGGATCTACTATTTTGAGGGCAGCATCCGCGAGTTATTTACCTATGAAGACAGTGGACTCGGGCTTGCAGACGGTCTGGAAATTCTGGAATGCGACGGTCTGGAATTAGAGCAGGATGGCGCGTTGCTTCATGTAAAAACCATGGGAACAGGCGGAGGCAGTCTGACGTTATCTTTGCGCAGCGGAAGGGCGGTGACGGAGTGACGAATAAACGAGGTGGTTCCGGCTCCGGCATTTTCCTGATGGAAATGATGGTAGTCGTATTTTTCTTTATGCTCTGCGCATCTACCTGCATTCTTGCATTTGCAAAATCAGACCGGATGAGCCGTCTAGCCTGGGAGCGTGACCATGCTGTCAGCGCGGCACAGTCGGAGGCAGAGCTCTGGAAGCTTTCAGATGAGCGCATGGATGGGAAGCAGGACCGCTACTGGAATGCAGACTGGGAAGAGACACAAGACCCTGCTGCGGCGGTCTATACGGGTGTCCTGACAGAGTCCGTGCAGGATACCGGCATGCAAAATCTTCAGATTGTGATCCGGGAAGCCGGAGAACGCGGCGAAGAACTGTTTGTGCTGGAAGCAGCGAAATATGTGAGACCATAGCCAGGCGGACGCCAAATGGGAAAAACAAGGAACCGGGCCGGACAGCAGGTGGAGGATCACAGGAAACATCCGGAGGATGAGACAGATGGCAAAACAGGAAATCAGAAGAAAAGCGAATATCGGAAGTTCCAGTCTGATCCTGATCTTTATTGTGCTTTGCCTGGTGACATTCAGTGTATTGTCCCTTGGCAACGCAAAGCGGGAGGACGCACTTTCCCGCAGAAGCGCAGATTCGGTGCAGGAATACTACCGCGCGGATGCGGCGGGAGAGGCATTTTTACAGCTGGCAGACCAGGCGCTCTTAAAGGGCGACAAAGACAGTCTTATGCCATATCTGCAGAGTGCTTCCGGCACCTATTGTACCGATGTGGCCATGAATGCAGGTCAGGCGCTCCGGGTAGAACTGGCGCTGGACTGGGAACAGAAAACGTATCAGGTGCTTTCCTGGAAGGTATATCACCAGGAAGACTATGAGATCGATCAGTCCATTCCGGTATGGAGTGGCAATTAAAGCAGGAGGGAGTGCCTTTGTTTACAGAAGATGTACTGCGCAATGCAGTAGAACAGGGTGCGGCAGATATATTCCTGATCCCAGGCATGCCGCTTTCCTGGAAGGTGGGCGGAAAGATCATGTATCAGAGTGACGAAAAGATTTTTCCGAAAGAAATTGAAGAGATGGTGCGGGAAATTTACGCACTGGCAAATAACCGCAGCATGGATCATGTCGTGGAATGCGGTGACGATGACTTTGCAATGGCACTTCCGGGCGTTTCCCGTTTCCGTGTCAATGTATTCCGTCAGAGAGGTTCTCTGGCTGCAATCATCCGTGTGATCACATTTGACCTGCCGGATTTTCGAAATCTGAACATCCCTCAGGTGGTGATCGATATTTCCCATATGACGAAGGGCTTTGTTCTGGTAACGGGACCTGCGGGAAGCGGTAAGAGTACCACGCTGGCCTGTATCATTGACCAGATCAATAAGACACGCAACGTGCATGTGATCACGCTGGAGGATCCGATCGAGTACCTGCACCGGCATAATCAGAGTGTTGTTACCCAGCGAGAGATCGGCCTGGATACCGAAAGCTACGTGACGGGTCTTCGCGCAGCGCTCCGTCAGGCACCGGATGTTATTCTGGTTGGTGAGATGCGCGATGAAGAAACGATCAAGACAGCACTGACTGCGGCAGAGACCGGTCATCTGGTCATTTCTACCCTGCACACAGTCGGCGCGGCCAACACCATAGACCGAATCATTGACAGCTTCCCGCCGGCACAGCAGGAACAGGTGCGGGCACAGCTCTCCATGGTCATGCAGGCCGTGGTTTCCCAGCAGCTGATCCCGAAGGTGGAGGGCGGTGTGGTCCCTGCCTTTGAGGTTATGTTCTTTAACAATGCGATCCGAAACCTGATCCGTGAGTCCAAGATCCACCAGATCGATAATATCATCGCTACCTCCCAGGAGGAAGGCATGATCACCATGGACAACAGCCTCATAAAGCTGTTTAAGGATGGAAAGATCAGCAGGGAAAATGCTGTTATTTACAGCAGCAACGGTGAGCTGATGGAAAAGAAGCTGGCAAGGCTATAATAGAAGACAGGATGCGAAAAAGGCGTTCTGGCAGTGGAATTTGCTGCCAGAGCGCCTTTTTCATATGATAGGAAATTACGTCCTATCATATAAAAACACTCCGTGAGAATGTGCCAAGGCACATTCTTTTGTGAACAAAATCAGGAATCCTCTACGGTCAGCAGCCGCAGACCGATATCGGACCAGGTGTTCCCGATCAGATACGAGGTATAATTCTGGCCGGCTACAATTTCAATCTGTGCGGAGAGCAGTGCCTCTGCCTGATTGTTTCCGGCAATGGTGCCGGAGCCGCCAAAGCCAATGACTATGATCGGAATCTCGCGCAGGAAGGAGTAATTGCCTGAGCTTGTTACGTAGAACTGGTAGGTACCGGCCATGGCCTGCTTATATGGGGTAACGGTCTGGAAGGCCACGTTCCGGAATATGGTTTCGCCGCCGTAAAGCAGCAGATCATACCGGGAGCCGCTGTAGGTCATGTTGGCAAAGCGGTAGCAGCCGGTATTATAGGCGCGGGTATTACAGCCGGTGTCAGAAATCTGTACCATTTCCAGACCGCCGGAGGCGGAATCTACCAGAACCATAGTTACCTTTTTGCCGGCGGTAAACGGAAAGTTCTGCCGAAGAAGCACGGAACGCATGCCGGAGGCACGGCGGACGGTAACCGTATGGAAACCATCCGAGATCCAGTCATAGTTCGAGATGGTGCCAAACCGGGAATTGATGGCATACGCAGTACCATCAATGGTGATGTTGACGGCAAAGCTGTTGGTGGAGGCATTTAAGAAACGCACCTGTCCGTAATAACGCGGGGAAATTGCGGGGTTCGTGGGAGTAAGAGGCAGGAAGCTGTTGCCCCAGTTGTTTCCATGATGTCCCCAGTGGTTGTTGCTGTTATTGCCCCAGTCCCAGTTTCCGCCGATGGCTCCGCTTGTGCTGTTTCCCGGATAGACCGGTCCGCCCTCACCGGGCTCCGGCAGCGGAGCCACAGGGATATTTGCTGCATCGTCCGGATAGACTGCCTTTTCTTCTTCCAGTTCCGGAAGCGGAGCCGCCGCATCGTTGTCACTCATATCAGAAGTTCCATTGTAATGTGTATCATTTTCAGCCATATTGCGCCTCATTGCTTTTTACTGTACTGTATGAAACGACAGGCCACACGGTGCCGGAAAATATAAAGTTTTCGGGCTTCCATTGGGACGGATCATGGATTATAATGAAAAAATATGGATGGAAAGCGCAGACGTCTGGATCTTCTGCTCAGTCATTTCCATATGGATCATCTGATGGGACTGTACGGCAGTTCCTTTCTTTTTGATCCGCAGATGGAAGTCCATATTTATGGGGAGCGTCCGGGAGAGAAAAGTCTGAAGGAATGCCTGTGCCAGATGTTTGGACCGCCTTACTGGCCGCTTCCGTTAGATCAGCTTCCGGCCATTATCCGGTTTCATGAAATTCAGGCGGGAGACGTGTTTTTGCTGGAGGATCAGATCCAGGTGCAAACACTTAGCGGCGTACATCCGGGCGGAAGCATCTTATACAGGCTGGAGGAGGCAACGCAAGGGTCTGAGCCAGCCAGCGTCGTGTACGGGCTTGACTGCGAGCTGACCGATGCGATGTTTCAGAAACTGAAAGAGTTTGCCGGAGCCTGTGGCCTGCTGATCTGTGATGCCTGTTATACGGAGGCGGAGCTTTTGCTCAGGCAGGGATGGGGACATGGCTCCATCGAACGGTGCCGGAAACTGCGGCAGGCAAGCGGAGCGCAGCAGGCGCTTTTCATGCATTATGAACGGAGCTATCAGGATACGTTTCTGCGAGAGCAGGAGAAAATATCACTGGCGCAGGATCCGGCCTGTCTGTTTGCGCGGGAGGGTATGGCTCTCAAAGTACATGGGCAAGGATGACTGCCAACAGAAAGACAAAAATACGGTTTGGAGAATAGCCTGAACTGAAAATCTGGAGGAGCTACTTATGACGCAAAAGGAAATGCAAAGCATTCTGGAGATCGGCACAGCCATTTCTTCGGAAAAGGATTATAACCGGCTACTGGAGATGATCTTAAACCGGATCATGGAACTGACTCACGCCGATGCCGGAACTCTTTATCTGGCAGACGGGGATCTGCTGCGATTCAAAATCATGTGCAACAATACCATGCACACCTGTGAGGGAGGAGATGGAAAGGAACCAAATCTTCCTCCGATCAGGATGAGCAGGGAAAATGTCTGTGCCATGTGTTATCTGGAAAACAGGACTGTCTGCATTGAAAATGTGCGGACTTCAACGGAGTACGATTTCTCCGGTCCGTTATGATGCCATGACCGGATATCACCCCCAGTCCATGCTGGTAGTTCCCATGCATAACCGGCAGGGAGAGCGCCTTGGTGTGATCCAGCTCATCAACGCTATGGATGCAGCGGGGAATATCTGCGCTTTTCCGGCAGATATCATTCCGGCGGTGGAATCCGTAGCTTCTCAGGCAGCCATTACCATTCAGAATGTTCTTTATATTGAGAATATCAAGGAACTGTTCGAGTCTTTCGTACGCGTCATGTCCTCCGCGGTTGACGAAAGAACCCCTTACAATGCAAGTCATACACGCCATATGGTGGAATACGGACGTCATTTTATTGATTATCTCAATGAAACGGCGAAAGCAGAGGGCAGGGAACCATGGTTTGACGCGGAACACAGGCACGAGCTTCTTATGAGTGTCTGGCTGCACGATATCGGAAAGCTGGTAATCCCGCTGGAGGTCATGAATAAAGAGGCGAGACTGCTGCCGGAGCAGAAGTCCGAAATCCTGCACCGCTTTGAGAAGATGCGCCTGCTGGCACAGATTGCATGCTTAAAAGGAGCTATTTCCGGGGAAGCCCTGGAAAAGCGGCTGGAAGAATTAAAACAGGCCGGGGACAGCATTCTTCGTGCCAATACAGCCGGATTTTGCCCGGACGATCTGCGGGAGGAGATCTGCCGAATCCGTGAGAAAACCTATACGGAAGAGGATGGCAGCGAAAAGCCGTGGCTTGAGGAGGAAGAATTTCAGATGCTTATGATCCGCAAGGGAACTTTGTCGGAGAAAGAACGTGCTGTCATGGAAAGTCATGTGGTCATCACCGACAAGCTGCTTTCTGAGATCCGTTTCTCCAAAGAGCTGTCCCATGTAAGGGAATGGGCGGCTGGTCATCACGAGCTTTTAAACGGAAGCGGTTATCCGGAGCATCTGATGGCAGAGCAGATCCCGATGGAGGTGCGCATCATCACGATCCTGGATATATTTGATGCGCTGGTGGCAGATGACCGGCCGTACAAGCCGGGCATGCCCGTGGAAAAGGCACTTGGAATCCTGGATATTATGGCAGACAAAGAAGGAAAGCTGGATCCGGAGCTGACCCGGCTGTTTAGGGAAAGCCGCTGTTGGGAAAAAGAGTGATAGCGTTATTTAAAAAGAAAAAATGTAATTTGATGTTACAGCTGTCGAGGTGGTAGAGATCTTAAATCAGTATCTGACTCTGATCGCGGACTGTATTATGCGAAACGGAGGAACACTGGACAAATTCATCGGCGATGCAGCCATGGCATTCTGGGGAGCTCCGCTTCCGCAGGAGGACTACGTGATGAAGGCTGTCCGGGCAGCAGAAGATATGCGCCAGGGCTCCGATGAGCTTTCTAAAGTCCTGATGGAAAAATATGGGCGAACCGTATCCTTTGGCATCGGGGTTCATGTAGGAGATGCGGTGGTTGGAAATATCGGTTCTCCGCAGCGCATGGATTATACTGCCATCGGTGATACGGTCAATACCTCGGCACGTCTGGAGGCAAATGCCCCGGCCCGTACGATTTTCATATCCCGCGAGGTAGCAGACTGTCTGGAAGGGCGTATCCGTGTAACATCCCTGGGAACCAGTATTAAGCTGAAGGGAAAATCAGATATGGAAATCCTGATGATGGATGAGATCTTGGAATCAGATTAAAAGAAAAAGCAGAAATCCTTAAGATGTAAGGATTTCTGCTTTTATGAAAGAGCTGCTGACGGGAATCGGACCCGTGACCTCCGCACTACCAATGCGACGCTCTACCGACTGAGCCACAGCAGCGAACCTCGTATAATATAGCATGGGATTTACGGATTGTCAACAGTATTTTTGAAAAAAATGAAAAAAATTTGGAACCCATTTACCCCCTTTCCCATTTCATGGAAATGTGTTATGATAAGTTATTATCATGCGGCATAAAGCAAGACGTCCGCAAACAGTATGGAGGACTTCACGATGGAAAAAGAAAAAGAAGTTTTAGAGACAGCGGAAGAGAAAGATGTTGTTTCCAAGAACTTTATCGAGCAGGAGATCGACAAGGATCTGGCTGAGGGTGTTTATGATCATGTCCAGACCCGTTTCCCGCCGGAGCCGAACGGCTACCTGCATATCGGACATGCAAAGTCTATTTTATTAAACTATGGTCTTGCCCAGAAGTATCACGGCAAGTTTAACTTACGATTCGACGACACCAACCCGACCAAGGAGAAAACCGAGTTCGTGGAATCCATCAAGGCTGATGTACAGTGGCTGGGTGCCGATTTCGAGGACAGACTGTTCTTTGCATCCAACTATTTCCAGCAGATGTATGAGTGTGCCGTTCTTTTAATTAAGAAGGGAAAAGCATTCGTCTGCGACCTGACTGCAGACCAGATCCGTGAGTACCGCGGTGACTTTACTACCCCTGGTAAGGAGAGCCCGTACCGCAACCGCAGTATCGAAGAGAACTTAAAGCTCTTTGAGGAGATGAAAGAGGGCAAGTACCAGGATGGTGAAAAGGTTCTGCGTGCGAAGATCGATATGGCATCTCCGAACATCAACATGAGAGATCCGGTTATCTACCGTGTGGCACGTATGACTCACCATAACACTGGGGATGCATGGTGCATTTACCCGATGTATGACTTTGCACATCCGATCGAGGATGCGATCGAGCATGTCACCCATTCCATCTGTACCCTGGAGTTTGAGGACCACCGTCCACTGTATGACTGGGTGGTACGTGAGTGTGAGTTCGAGAACCCGCCGCGCCAGATTGAGTTTGCAAAGTTGTATCTGACCAATGTCATTACCGGTAAGCGTTATATTAAGAAACTGGTGGAAGATGGCATCGTAGACGGCTGGGATGACCCGCGTCTGGTTTCCATCGCTGCCCTGCGCAGACGTGGCTACACTCCGGAGTCTATCCGCAAGTTCGTAGACCTGGTTGGTGTTTCCAAGGCAAACAGCTCTGTTGATTACGCAATGTTGGAGTACTGCATCCGCGAGGACTTAAAACTGAAAAAATCCCGTATGATGGCAATCCTCGATCCGGTGAAGCTGGTGATCGACAACTATCCGGAGGGACAGACCGAGATGCTGGAGGTTCCGAACAACCTGGAGAATCCGGAGCTTGGTTCCCGTATGGTTCCGTTTGGCAGAGAGCTTTACATTGAGCGTGAGGATTTCATGGAGGAGCCGCCGCGAAAATACTTCCGTCTGTTCCCGGGCAACGAGGTTCGTCTCATGAGTGCGTACTTTGTAACCTGTACCGGCTTTGAGAAAGATGAAAACGGCAATGTTACCGTGGTTCACGCTACTTACGATCCGGCTACCAAGAGCGGTTCTGGCTTCTGCGAGCGCAAGGTAAAGGGCACCATCCACTGGGTTGCAGCCGAAACTGCAAAGCAGGTTGAGGTACGCCTGTACGAGAACATTGTCGATGAAGAGAAGGGCAAGTTAAATGAGGATGGAAGCCTGAACTTAAATCCGAATTCCCTTACCATCTTAAAAAACTGTTATGTGGAACCGGCTCTTGCAGAGGCAAAGGCTTACGACAGCTTCCAGTTCGTGCGCAATGGTTTCTTCTGCGCAGACTGCAAGGACAGCAAACCGGGCGAGCCGGTATTTAACCGTATCGTTTCCTTAAAGAGCTCTTTCAAGATCCAGAAGTAATCAGATTAGGGGATAAGACTATGGAACTTTTGATTCCGCTTGATTCCCGGTCGAAAAAACCACTGTATGAACAGATTTACTCCCATATCTGCGCAGAGATCCGAGGCGGTGCCTTAAAGGCAGGCGACCGTCTTCCCTCTACGCGGGTACTGGCAGAGCATTTGAAAGTTAGCCGCAGCACAACGCAGATGGCCTATGACCAGCTGCTGGCCGAGGGGTATATGGAAGCCCGGCCGTGCCGCGGCTATTTTGTCAGTCATCTGGAGGAATTGGTGGAGACCGGGCCGTCCGGCACGGAGGAGATGCAGACTGCGGCAGAGCCGGATGCAGGGTGGCGTGTGGATTTTTCCCCGCGGGGAATTGATCTGGACAGCTTCCCTTATCATGTGTGGCGCAAGCTGAGCCGCAATACGCTGGTTGATGACAACAAAGAGATGTTTCACTCTGGAGACCACCAGGGGGAGCCGGGGCTTCGCGAGGCAATCCGCAGCTACCTGCATTCTGCCCGTGGGGTCAACTGCAGCACAGAGCAGATCATTGTGGGTGCGGGAAGTGAGTACCTGCTGGTGCTGTTATCCCAGATTTTAGAGGGGAAGCATGTGATCGCCATGGAGAACCCGACTTACAAGCAGGCGTACCGGGTGTTTCACAGCCTGGGTTATGAGGTCTGCCCGGTGGAGATGGATGCCAATGGTATGGATCCATCGATTCTGTCAGAGAGCGGTGCCAATGTCGCTTATGTGATGCCGTCCCATCAGTTCCCTACCGGAGTTGTGATGCCGGTCGGGCGGCGCCAGGAGCTTTTGAAGTGGGCAGTGGAAGAAGCGGGGCGTTATATCATAGAAGATGATTACGATAGTGAATTCCGCTACCGTGGAAAGCCGATTCCGGCGCTTCAGGGCATGGACCGCAGCGGAAAGGTGATTTATCTTGGAACGTTTTCCAAGTGCATTGCCCCGGCAATTCGTGTCAGCTATCTGGTGCTGCCGAAGCCGCTCCTTGTGCGTTATCGCAGCCAGACATCATTCTATGCGTCTACGGTATCGCGCATTGACCAGAATATTTTGTACCAGTTTTTGTCACAGGGATATTTTGAGCGGCATCTGAACCGTATGCGAGCGATATACAAGACAAAACACGATCTTTTGATCGAACTGATCGAGCCGTTGAAAGAGCAGTTTGAAATCCGCGGAGAACATGCCGGGATCCATATTCTGCTGACTTCGAAATATAATCGGTCCGAGCAGGAACTGATCAGCCTGGCGGCAGAAGCCGGGGTTAAGGTTTATGGACTGAGCAGTTATTTTATCCATCCGGAGCATAACCACCGGTCAGCCACGGTTGTGCTGGGCTATGCCAGCCTGAATGAAGATGCGATCCGGGAGGGCGTAGGAATTTTGACCCGATGCTGGAAGAAAGGGGCATGTAAGTAAAGCCTGGAACAAGCGGGCTGGAAGAAATGAAAAGAGACAGACCGGAAAAAAACGGATCGCGCATCCCCCGAAAAGGAATGCGGATCCGTTTTTTATACCTGTTATGCTTCGGTATCGTCGCTGACTGTGGTTGCGGCTGGCTCTTTAGCAGATGCCTGTCCGTTATTTACCTGTTTTTCTTCCTCAGCCACATCCTCTGCGGAAGTGTCCGTGACCGGAGTATCTTCTGGGGTGATGTCCTCTGCCTTGTCTGCAGCATCCTCCAGTTTTTCTGCGGTTTCAGCCATGGCGTCTTCTACGGTTTCTGTGATGTTCTCAACAGCATCCTCGGTTTTAATGACAGCGTCTTCTACCGCACTTTCCGTTTTTTCTACGACATCTTCTACAACAGTTTCTGCTTTTTCGGCAGCATCCTCAGCGGCACTGCCTGCCTTCTGTGCACCGTCGCGAGCTACGCTGACAGCCTCGCGGGTATTGTCTGCCACGATCGCAGCAGCATCCTTTACCATGTTTTTGGCTGCACTTGCGGCGTCCTTAGCGGCATTCATCATGTCACCTGCAGCTACGAGAAATTCATCCTTGTCGGCGTGAAGAGAAACGTAGTTGCGGCTCATGGTGCTGTCCGGAACCTCGGTGTCGTCCTCATCCTCGAAATCGTGAAAATCCTCGTCCAGTTCCTTATTGAATGACCGGTATTTCGTGAGATAAGAAATGCCGGCAGCAGCAGCTCCTGCAATCGTTGCCAGGACCATAAGCTTCCCAAATTTTTTTGCCATAATACACTACCCCTTTCCTGAATATCTGTCTTGCGTTTATTTTAATACGAAGATGTGAAAAAGAAAAGGGTCAACTTATAAAAAAATAATAAAATTAGCACTCGATACTTGACAGTGCTAACAACTCGTGCTATAAATGGTAATGTACATCAGAGAGGGGAGTTTTTAAGGCCCCGTGAAAGAAAAAAAGATTCGATGTAAGGAGGAGTTATCCATGAAATTAGTACCGTTATTTGATCGGGTTGTATTAAAACAGCTTGTGGCAGAGGAGACTACCAAATCTGGTATCGTACTTCCGGGCCAGGCAAAAGAAAAACCACAGCAGGCAGAGGTTATCGCAGTAGGTCCTGGCGGTGTGGTTGACGGCAAAGAGATCACCATGCAGGTAAAACCGGGTGATAAGGTTATCTACTCCAAGTACTCCGGAACCGAAGTAGAGGTTGAGGACGAGAAGTACGTTGTTGTAAAACAGAATGATATTCTGGCAGTTATTGAATAAGAGATTAAACATTATTTATTGATAGAAACTGGAGGAATTTAGTCATGGCAAAACAGATTAAATATGGCGTAGAAGCAAGAAAAGCCCTGGAGGCAGGTGTTAATCAGTTAGCAGATACCGTTCGTGTAACCCTTGGACCGAAAGGAAGAAACGTTGTTCTGGATAAGTCTTTCGGTGCTCCGCTCATCACCAACGATGGAGTGACCATCGCAAAAGAGATCGAGCTGGAAGATCCGTTTGAGAACATGGGCGCACAGTTGGTAAAAGAAGTAGCAACCAAGACCAACGATGTAGCTGGTGATGGTACCACCACCGCAACTGTTCTGGCACAGGCTATGATCAACGAAGGTATGAAGAACCTGGCAGCAGGCGCTAACCCGATCGTATTAAGAAAGGGCATGAAGAAAGCAACCGAGGCTGCAGTTGAGGCAATCGCAAAGATGAGCCAGCCGATCTCCGGCAGAGACAGCATCGCACGTGTTGCATCTATTTCTGCAGCAGACGATGAGGTCGGCGAGATGGTTGCAGACGCTATGGAGAAAGTTTCCAAAGACGGCGTGATCACCATCGAGGAGTCCAAGACCATGAAGACTGAGCTTGACCTGGTAGAAGGTATGCAGTTCGACCGTGGTTATGTTTCCGCTTATATGTGCACCGATATGGATAAAATGGAAGCAAATCTGGATGATCCGTACATCCTCATTACCGATAAGAAGATTTCCAACATCCAGGAGATCCTTCCGGTTCTGGAGCAGATCGTACAGTCTGGTTCCAAACTGCTGATCGTTGCAGAGGACATCGAGGGCGAGGCACTGACCACCCTGATCGTCAACAAATTAAGAGGTACCTTCACTGTTGTTGGTGTGAAAGCACCGGGCTACGGCGACAGAAGAAAAGAGATGTTAAAGGATCTGGCTATCCTGACCGGCGGTACCGTTATCTCCGAGGAGCTTGGTCTTGAACTGAAAGATACCACTATGGAGCAGCTTGGCCGTGCAAAATCCGTAAAAGTTCAGAAAGAGAACACCATCATCGTTGACGGCTGCGGCAACAAGGACGAGATCGCAGCAAGAGTTGCACAGATCCGTGCACAGATCGGTGAGACCACTTCTGAGTTTGATAAAGAGAAACTGCAGGAGCGTCTTGCAAAACTGGCAGGCGGCGTAGCAGTCATCCGTGTCGGCGCTGCAACCGAGACCGAGATGAAAGAAGCAAAGCTTCGTATGGAAGATGCACTGTCTGCAGCAAGAGCAGCAGTAGAAGAGGGCATCATCGCAGGCGGCGGCTCTGCATATGTTCATGTAACCCAGGAGATCAAGTCTGTAGTAGACAGCCTTGAGGGCGATGAGAAGACCGGTGGTAAGATTATCCTGAAAGCTCTGGAGGCTCCGCTGTTCCACATTTCTGCAAACGCAGGTCTGGAAGGCTCTGTTATTATCAATAAGGTAAAAGAGTCTCCGGTAGGCTATGGCTTCGATGCATACAAGGAAGAGTATGTTGATATGATCAAGGCTGGCATCCTGGATCCGGCTAAGGTTACCAGAAGCGCACTGCAGAACGCAACCAGCGTAGCATCTACCCTTCTGACCACCGAGTCTGTAGTAGCAAACATCAAAGAAGAAACTCCGGCAATGCCAGCCGGCGGCGGCATGGGCGGAATGATGTAAGACGCGACCAGGGAAAACAAGCGGCTGCGAAGCAGACATTTGTTTTCCCAGCGTCTTAACGAGTGAACCGTCTGCGACAGCAGACATGGAGCGCGTCAGCGCGGGGTTCACGAGTCTAGACTACTAACGAGTGAACCGTCTGCGATAGCAGACATAGAGCGCGTCAGCGCGGGGTTCACGAGTGAATCTTTGGTGAAAAATATAATACCCACAACCTCACAGGCGGAATTGCCCCTTTCGGAGCGGTTCCGCCTCTTCTTTTTTCAATAAAATTCCTCACGGACAAATTCCTTTCAGAAGTATTTGACAAGCGGACAGAAATTTGCTACAATATGCAATTAATAAGTTCAATAGATTCAATGGAGCCGAAATATTAGCTGTGCTAATAAAATAACGGCGCTACACATTGAAATATTATGAACCAAAAAACAAAAGAAAGAGAGGAACGAATAATGGGTACAATTATTGGTGAGGGCATTACGTTTGACGATGTGCTCCTGGTGCCGGCTTATTCCCAGGTTATTCCGAATCAGGTAGATTTAACCACTTATCTGACCAAGAAGATTAAACTGAACATTCCGCTTATGAGTGCGGGCATGGATACCGTTACAGAGCATCGTATGGCAATTGCCATGGCGCGTCAGGGCGGTATTGGTATCATTCACAAGAATATGTCAATTGAAGCGCAGGCAGAGGAAGTAGACAAGGTGAAACGTTCGGAGAATGGTGTCATCACTGATCCGTTTTTCCTCTCCCCGGAGCATACCTTAAAGGATGCTGACGAGCTTATGGCAAAGTTCCGCATCTCTGGTGTCCCGATCACAGAGGGTCGCAAGCTGGTTGGTATCATCACCAACCGTGACTTAAAGTTCGAGGAGGATTTCACTAAGAAGATCAAAGAGTGCATGACCTCCGAACATTTAGTTACAGCAAAAGAGGGCATTACCCTTACTGAGGCAAAGCGTATCCTTGCAAAGGCAAGAGTAGAGAAGCTGCCGATCGTTGATGATGATTTCAACTTAAAAGGACTCATCACCATCAAGGATATTGAAAAACAGATCAAATATCCGCTGTCCGCAAAAGACGAACAGGGCCGTCTGCTCTGTGGCGCGGCTGTCGGTATCACCGCAAACGTGCTGGAGCGTGTAGAGGCTCTGGTAAAAGCACATGTTGATGTTGTTGTTCTGGACTCCGCACACGGACATTCCGAGAATGTTCTGCGCTGTGTCAGAATGATCAAGGAAGCATACCCGGATCTACAGGTTATTGCAGGAAACGTTGCAACCGGTGAGGCAACCAAGGCTCTGATCGAGGCTGGTGTAGACGCAGTTAAGGTTGGGATCGGACCTGGTTCTATCTGTACCACCCGTGTGGTTGCTGGTATCGGTGTTCCGCAGATCACGGCAGTTATGGATTGCTACGCAGTTGCAAAAGAGTACGGTATTCCGATCATCGCCGATGGCGGTATCAAGTACTCCGGAGACATCACCAAGGCAATCGCTGCCGGCGGTAATGTCTGCATGATGGGCAGCATGTTCGCAGGATGCGACGAGAGCCCGGGAACCTTCGAACTGTATCAGGGAAGAAAATACAAAGTTTACCGTGGCATGGGTTCTATCGCAGCGATGGAGAATGGAAGCAAAGACCGTTACTTCCAGTCTGATGCGAAGAAGCTGGTTCCGGAAGGCGTTGAGGGACGTGTGGCATACAAGGGTATGGTAGAGGATACCGTATTCCAGATGCTCGGCGGACTTCGTTCCGGTATGGGTTATTGTGGAGCAAAAGATATCCCGACCCTGCAGGAAACCGGACGTTTCGTGAAGATTTCTGCAGCTTCCTTAAAAGAGAGCCATCCGCATGACATCCACATCACCAAAGAGGCTCCAAACTACAGCGTGGATGAATAAACGTTGCCGGATATGTGCGCGTGTGCAGTAACGAATAAAAACGTTATAAAACAGACAAAATAAGTTTGAAAAGATACCGCCGTGTTTTACATGGCGGTATTTTTATGTTATACTGAAAAAGAACAAAAAAACCGTCCGAACGGTGGCATTGACAGAATAAATGTGTTAAAATGTAACGAGTGCAAGAGAGCCAGAAACATGTTTACATGTTTTCGGCGAACGACGAGGCAAACGAGTGACAAAGTCACGAGTAACGAGTATTCTTTTTAATAGATGATGGAGAACATTTTTTATGCTGAATGAAGACAAGATCAAGCTGATGACAAGCATTGCCATGTTTGAAAAGCGGGAAGGGAAGCACATCGCTCCGGCAAACCGCTTTTTCCGCAGCGATTATATCAGTGGCCGTATCATGCGGTCCTTCTTTGTGTATACGGTCTGCTTCATTTTATGTGCGCTGATCTGGGTATTGTACAGCATGGAGCGTCTGCTGAATGTTATGGAGCTGGATGAGGTGGCTGGTGCCGCAAAAGCTGGTGCAGTCCTTTATCTGGCAGGTCTGGTCCTGTATCTGGTCATAACCTGGTTTGTGAGCAGCAAACGCTACGAATATGCAAGGCGTGGCATGCGCGTTTATATCGCAAAGCTGAAAAGGCTGGAAAAACGGTATGATGTTCAGAGTCGTACCAGAGAACTGACGAAGGAGGGCAGCCGCTATGATGATATTTCTCGCACTTAAAGAACGGCTGAAGGAATTTTACGGAAGGTATGCGACACTGGTGAATGGTGCCGTGAAATTTTTATATAGTATGTCAGCGGTAACACTCTTAAATGGAAATATTGGTTACCAGACAGAGCTGACCAGTATGGTAGCCATGCTGGCTATTGCGGTGATCAGCGCATTTCTTCCTTACGGGGCGATCGGCTTTTTGCTGGGTATCGTTATGCTGGCGCACATTTATGCAGTTTCCATGGAAACTGCACTGATCACGGCTGTGGTCCTGATCATTCTGATCCTGCTGTATTATGGCTTTCAGCCCGGTGACAGCTTCTGGCTGGTGCTGGCTCCTATGGCATTTTTACTGAAGATCCCGTTCGCTGTGCCGCTTTTGGCAGGCTTATCCGGCAGCCTTCTTTCTGTGATCCCGGTAAGCAGTGGCGTTGTGATCTATTTCATTATTTCTTATGTGAAACAGAATGCCGGGGTGCTGACTAACGATGCATCGGTTGATATTACCCAGAAATTTGTACAGATCATCCGCGGGCTGCTTTCCAACCAGGAAATGGCAGTCATGATCATGGTATGTGTGGTTGGAATCCTTTGCGTTTATATGCTTCATAATATGTCTCTGGATTATGCCTGGGAGATTGCAATCGTGACCGGGACGATCGCACAGCTCGCCGCAGTATTTGTGGGAGATTTTATGTTCCATGTATCCATGCCGGTGCCACAGCTTCTGGCGGGTGCACTGGTTTCCCTGCTAGTGGCATTGCTATATCATTTTTTTGTCTTTACGGTAGATTATACCCGTACAGAGTATGTGCAGTATGAGGACGACGATTACGTATACTATGTGAAGGCAGTGCCGAAGGTAGCCGTTGCAAGAACCGATGTTAAGGTCCAGCGCATCAACGATCCGGCAAGAGGCAGACATGAGCGCAGAAATATACGGTAAATGAAAGGCTGCTGGACACGGAGGCGCCGGCACCTCAATTGCTGTACACGTATGCGTGTCCGGCAAATGAAATAGAAAGAGAGGACCAGGTATGGTTGGCATATTCCAGAATTTGGAGATGGTTTTTCAGGGCATGCGCTCCTGGATCTCCTTTTTGCCAAGAATTACATTTTCTAATATCACCGAGATCATCATTCTGACGATCCTGGTGTATTACGCATTGTTATGGGTCAAGAGCACCAGAGCCTGGTATCTGATGCGGGGCATTGCCATGATCATGGCATTTGCAGTAGCAGCAGCGATCTTTCACTGGGACACTATTTTGTGGATCCTGGGAAAGACCGGTGGTATTGCGGTAACAGCACTGGTGATCATTTTCCAGCCGGAGCTGCGCAAGGCCCTGGAACAGCTGGGAAGCAGGAATCTGATCTCAGAGCTTTTTTCGTTTGACGACAATAAAGAAAGCCAGGGCTTTTCTGAGCGTACCGTAAATGAAATTGTGAAGGCTACCTTTGAGATGGCAAAAGTAAAGACCGGGGCACTTATGGTAATTGAGCGGAACGTATCCTTAAAGGAAATCGAGCGGACCGGTATTGAGATCAATGGTCTGGTCAGCAGCCAGCTTCTGATCAATATATTCGAACACAATACACCGCTTCACGACGGTGCAGTTGTAATCCGTGGCAACCGGGTTACGGCGGCAACCTGTTACCTGCCGTTATCCGATAATATGACCATCAGTAAGGACCTGGGAACGAGGCACCGTGCGGCAGTCGGTATCAGCGAGATCACGGACAGTCTTACCGTGGTCGTGTCGGAGGAGACCGGAAGAGTCTCGGTAGTGGAAAAAGGCGGACTGAGGAGAATTTCTACAGCAGACGATCTGAGAAGGGCGCTTGCAGTAGCAGAAACCCAGGAAGAAACCAATGGCACACTGTTAAAGATTTGGAAGGGAAAGCGCAGAAATGAAAGAAAAACTGATAAATAACCTTGGACTTAAGATTCTTTCCTGCTTTCTGGCGTTTTTTGTATGGCTTGTTGTAGTCAATGTTTCAAACCCGGAGGTGACAGGAAGCAAAGAGGTCCCGCTGGAGATTGTAAACGAACAGGTCCTGACCAAGGCAGGAAGAACCTATGAATTGGGCGGAAAAGATACAGTGACCGTGTACTTTGATGTGCGGACCAAGGATGCATACAAGATCCGTTCATCAGATTTCCGCGCCTATGTAGATCTGGCAGAGCTCTACGATGTAACAGGCTCTGTGCAGGTAAAGATCGAAGTACTAAATAATAAAGAACTGGTCTCCAATGCAGAAAGCAGGCCGGGCGTAGTCCGTATCCAGACGGAGGAGCTGCAGAACAAGCAGTTTTCGCTGATCATGAACACCTATGGCAGCCTGGCTGAGGACTATGCGATCAACAAAGCAATCCTGAACCCGGACCATGTAACGGTAGAAGGTCCGACCTCCCAGGTTGGCCTGATCAACCATGTGGGAATTGAATTGAATGTGAATGGTCTGGAAAGCAGTACGGATGGAACTGCTGAGCCGGTCTTTTACGATGCCAACGGCAACGAGATTACCGTCAGCGACCGGGTGAGCGTGAGTCCTGCTGAGATTCAGTACAGTCTGGAAATCAGCAAGGTAAAAACGTTGCCGCTCGATTTTGAGGTGACAGGAGCTGCGGCGTCTGGGTACCAGTACACAGGAGTGGAGTGCAGTGTGAAGAGTGTATCCGTGCTTGGGTTGAAAAATAGTCTGGCAGCGGTCAATAAGATAACCATTCCGTCTTCCGTACTGAGCGTGTCCGGGGCAACCCAGGACAAGGTTCTTACCGTAAATTTAAATGATTATCTTCCAGAGGGCGTCACCCTGGCGAACGCAGACGATACAACGATTACCATCCGCCTGAAGGTGGAACAGCTTACTACCCGCACGATCACTTTGACGGAGCCGGATATTTCCATGGAAAATGGAGCAGATTATTATCATTACCATCTGTCCCCGTCCAGGATCGAGGTAAAGCTTCAGGGCTTAAAGGAAGATCTTGACACATTAAAGCCGGCAGATTTAAAAGCTACGCTGAATCTGTCTGGCCTGCAGCTTGGTTCCCATACCGGAACTCTGGGTATGAGTGGACTTGGCAAGAATTTTAAATTGATTTCTGTTTCCGCATTTAATATAGAAGTTACGGCCGGTGGACCGGCAGCGCAGCTGGAGCAGACCACTGCATCCGAGGAAGAAACAACGGAATCAGAGACCAGCAATGAAAATGATATGACAAAATTACAAGACACAGAGACGAGCGGCGCAAGCGCCGGCTGACAGAAAGAGGGATAACATGGTTAGCAGAAAAATTGTTATCAGAAACGTATCGGGACTTCATCTTCGCCCTACCGGGGTGCTTTGCAATGAGGCAATCAAGTATAAGTCCTCCATTAAATTCCATTTTGGAAATACCACGTCCAATGCAAAGAGTGTGCTCAGTGTACTGGGTGCCTGCATCAAATGCGGGGACGAGGTAGAGTTCATCTGCGAAGGACCGGATGAACAGGAGGCACTTGACGGAATCATTGGAGTCATTGAGAGTGGGCTAGGGGAGTAATAATAAATAATTAATTAATAAGGAGGACGTATCATGTTAAAAGGTACAAACGCTTCTTCTGGAATCGGCATTGGGAGCGCCGTGATCGTAGAAGAAAAGGAACTGGTGATCAAGAGAGAGGCAGTTGCAGACCCAGCAGCTGAGGTAGAACGCTTTAAGGGGGCGCTCGAGAAAACTCTTAAGAAAACCGAGGAGCTTGCAGCAGATCTCGCAACCAGAGTAGGGGAGAAGGAAGCGGAGATCATGCAGGGCCATATGATGCTTTTGATGGATCCGATGCTGACTGGGGAAATTGAAACCGCCATTACCGGCGAAGGCATTTGTGCAGAATATGCGATCGAGCAGGTATGTACGACCTATGCAGATATGTTTGCAGCAATGGATGACGAGCTGATGCAGCAGCGTGCAACCGATATGCGCGACATTAAGACCCGTATGCAGCGGGAGCTGCTCGGGATAGAGAGTGTGGACATCGCATCGCTTCCGGCAGGCAGCATTCTGGTAGCGAAGGACCTGACCCCGTCCATGACGGCAGGAATCAACCCGGAACATGTGACTGGTATCGTGACAGAGCTGGGTGGTAAGACCTCCCATAGTGCGATTCTTGCCCGTGCGCTGGAAATTCCGGCAGTTGTTGCAGTTCCGGATTTAATGAACCAGGTCCACAATGGTCATGTAATTGTGTTAGACGGCAGTGAAGGTCTTGTTTATGTAGATCCAGACCAGGAGGTTGTAGATGAATTCTCCGCAAAACGGGAAAAATTCCTGAAAGAAAAGCAGGAACTGGAGCAGTATATCGGCAAGCAAACCGTGACAAAGGATGGCGTGCATATTGAGCTGGTCGCAAACATCGGTAAGCCGGAAGACTTAGAAAAGGTTCTCCAGTACGATGGAGAAGGCGTTGGTCTTTTCCGCACAGAGTTTTTATTTATGGACCGCACAGCAATGCCGACCGAGGAAGAACAGTTTGAGGCATATAAAGCTGTGGCAGAAGGCCTGAAAGACAAGCCGGTCATTATCCGTACCCTGGATATCGGCGGCGATAAAGAAATCCCGTATATGGGCCTGACCAAAGACGAAAACCCATTCCTGGGCTACCGTGCGATCCGTTTCTGTCTGGACCGCAAGGAAGATGTATACAAGCCGCAGCTTCGTGCTCTGCTTCGCGCCAGTGCTTATGGCAACATCAAGATCATGGTGCCGATGGTGACTTGCATCGAAGAGCTTCGCGAGGCAAAGGCACTGATCGAAGAGATCAAGAAGGAATTAGATGAGAAGAATATCCCGTACAAGAAGAATATCGAGGTTGGTATCATGGTAGAGACGGCAGCAGCATCTTTGATGGCAGATGTATTTGCCAAGGAAGCAGCCTTCTTCAGCATCGGAACCAACGACCTGACCCAGTACACGATGTCTGTGGACCGCGGAAATGACAAGGTATCTTACCTGTATTCTACCTTTAACCCGGCAGTGCTTCGCAGCATCAAGCGGATCATTACCTGTGGCCGCGAGGCTGGCATTATGGTAGGCATGTGCGGCGAGGCGGCAAGCGATCCTCTTATGATCCCGCTGCTTCTGGCATTTGGCTTAAATGAGTTCAGTATGAGTGCATCTGCAATCCTGTATTCCAGAAAGCTGATCACCAGCTATAGCATCGGTGAGCTTCAGGCGGTGGCCGACAAGGCCATGAGCTTTGCGACTGCGGCAGAGGTGGAAGCATATATGAGAGAGTTTGCTGCGCGGGCTTAATGAAATTTAGATTTTCGGCTGTCACCTGCATTGCAGGAGGCAGCCATTTATAAAACGATAAAACAGCTACACAAATACATTCACACGAGGAGAAAGAAATATGGCAGTCTATGTGATCTGTTATCTGGCATCTTATATTCTGGCAAGGTTTGGCCATTACCTGATATCTGGCCTGCTGCTTTTGGCAGCAGCCGGATGGCTTTACATGGAGGATTACCGGAAATATAAGAACCTGATCCATTTGCGTGGACTGTTTTCTTTATTCTGGGTAGGCGGCGAGGGATTAGCCTGTATGAAGCTTAGCAATCTCCAGACCGACTGGTCCCGCATGACCTGGTTTTGCCTGTTCCTGGCGTACATAGGCTTCTGGCTGGTATTTGAGATACTGGTCCGTGTGTATGGCTCCGGGTACGATGGCTATGGGCGCTGGAGAAGCTTTTCCGGTGATCCAAAGCCAGTATTTACCATGATCTGCGTTCTGACGGTATTATCGTTTGGCTGTTTTATCGCAGAGGCCGTGACCTTGGGCTATGTTCCCCTGTTTTTGCGCGGGGTGCCGCATGCCTACTCGGAATTTCATCTGACAGGCGTTCATTATTTTACGGTCTCCTGTGTGCTGGTGCCATCGCTTACCGTGCTTTACATCCATATGCGGAATGGAAGAGGAAGTGAGAAGCTTCTCATGGCATCACTCATCATGACCGGCATTTCCCTGCTAGTCCCGATTCTTTGCGTATCCAGGTTTCAGCTTGTATTTGCAGTGCTGCTGGCAGTATTTACCTACATTTCCCTGCAGAAAATGTTCCATCCGGGCTGGCTTTTAGCGCTGTTTGCGGTGCTGCTTCCGTTTTACCTGATCCTGACAGTGGCGAGAAGCCATAACATTGAGTATTTGAATGGAATTTTTGAGATGAAGCGAGCATCCATGCCGATCTTCATCAGCCAGCCGTATATTTACATTGCCAATAACTACGACAACTTCAATTGTCTGGTGGAGGCACTGCCGGGACATAGTTTTGGACTGAAGGGCTTGTTCCCGCTGTGGGCATTGTCGGGACTGAAATTTTTCTTCCCGCAGCTGATTAATTTCCCGATTTATGTGGATAAGACAGAGCTCACGACCCTGACGCTGTTCTACGATGCTTACTATGATTTTGGATGGATCGGAGTCCTGATTTTTTCCTGTATCCTCGGTGCCATTGCCTATATTCTGGTGGTAAAGCTCCGGGAAATGAGAAATCCGCTTGGGTATCTGCTGTATGCGCAGCTTGCAGCATACCTGATGCTATCCTTTTTTACGACCTGGTTTTCCAATACGACAACCTGGTTTTACCTGATCGTGACAGGTGCTATGGCTTTGTTTTACCATTTGAGGGCAAGCCGCTGGTAATTTTATAAAGAATCCTGTATAATAATGCAAAGGAATACATTGCAGCTTTCGCTACAGAGTAATCTGGTGGGAGCTGCTTTGCTATATGCCGTAACTGCGAAGCTATCAAGCAGTTATGTGATACCAAACAATTTTGTGATGAGGAGGATATGAAAATGATCTCAAAAAAAATGAATCCGCTGGTCCAGAATAACTCTGTGATCCGTGTCATGTTCGAAGAAGGAAAGCGCCTGGCAGCTATTTACGGTGCAGAAAATGTCTACGATTTCAGCCTCGGAAATCCGAATGTACCGGCACCGCAGGAGGTAGAAGACTCCATCATCGAGACTTTGAAGGAAGAGGATTCCACCTTTGTTCACGGATATATGAGTAACTCCGGCTATGAGGATGTGCGGGAGACCATCGCACAGGATTTAAACCGCCGTTTCCGGACAAATTTCCACCAGGGTAATATCCTGATGACCGTAGGAGCAGCCAGCGGCCTGAACATCATTTTAAAGACCATCCTGGACCCGGAGGATGAGGTCCTGACTTTTGCTCCTTACTTCGTAGAGTATGGTAACTATGTGCGCAACTACGATGGAAAGCTGATCGTGGTCTCACCGAATACGAAAGACTTCCAGCCAAACCTGGAGGAGTTTGCAGAAAAGATCACGGCACGTACCAAGGCAGTCATCATCAATACCCCGAACAACCCGACCGGTGTTATTTATTCCGATGAAACTCTCACCCGTCTGGCAGACATTCTCCGTGCAAAGAGCGCAGAGCTTGGAATCGAGATCGTGCTGATCTCTGATGAGCCGTACCGTGAGCTGGCTTACGACGGAGCGGTTGTACCGTATGTGACAAAATATTACGCAAACACGGTTGTATGCTATTCCTACAGCAAATCCCTGTCCCTGCCTGGTGAGCGTATCGGCTATCTGGTGATCCCGGATGAGCTGACAGACAGTGCAGAGGTCTTCACGGCAGCCACTATCGCAAACCGCGTCATGGGCTGTGTCAATGCGCCGTCCCTGATCCAGAGAGTCATCAAACGTTGTATTGAGAAAGGCGCTGCAGTCAACTTAGACGCTTACGATAAAAACCGCAACCTCCTCTACAACAGCTTAAAGAAGTTCGGTTTTGAGTGCATCAAACCAGAGGGTGCCTTCTATCTTTTTGTAAAGGCTCCGGTCGCAGATGATAAAGAATTCTGTGCACAGGCCCAGAAGCATAACTTGTTACTGGTACCGGGAAGCTCTTTTGCATGTCCTGGCTATGTGCGTATCGCTTACTGCGTATCTTATGAGCAGATTGAGCGTTCCCTGCCGGCATTCGAGGCAGTAGCAAAAGAATACGGACTGTGCTAAAATCCGAGGTAGTCTTGCACGGAACATGTACGGAAAAAAGAATCTGAGATTACACCAGCTGCTGTGCCGGATGGCAAAGCTTTGCCTGGCACAGCAGCTGTTATTCGGACAGACAAACGACAGGAGGACACGAAGATGAGAGCATGGGAGAGTAATATCCGCAAAGTAGTTCCTTATGTACCGGGGGAGCAGCCGAAGGGGGACCGGCTGATCAAGTTAAATACCAATGAAAATCCATATCCGCCAGCACCAGGGGTAGAAAAAGCGCTGAAAAATATGGAAATTGAATGTTTCCGCAAGTATCCGGACCCGACGGCATCCGAGCTGGTCCATGTGCTGGCGGAGTATTACGGTGTGGGAGATGATCAGGTATTTGTAGGCGTTGGCTCAGACGATGTCATTGCCATGAGCTTTTTGACCTTCTTTAATTCCCAAAAGCCGGTTTTATTTCCGGATGTGAGCTATTCCTTCTATAAGGTATGGGCAGATCTGTTCCAGGTTCCTTATGAGACACCGGCTCTGGATGAAAGCTTTTGCATCCGTCCGGAGGATTATTACCGTGAAAATGGCGGAGTGATCTTCCCGAACCCGAATGCACCGACCGGACTTCTCTTATCTTTGGAAGACGTAGAGGATATCATCCGTCACAATCAGGATGTGGTGGTGATCGTGGATGAGGCTTATATCGATTTTGGCGGAAAGTCAGCCCTGGAGCTGATCCAGAAATACGAGAATCTGCTGGTCGTACAGACCTTTAGTAAGTCCCGTTCCATGGCTGGTATGCGTATCGGCTTTGCAATCGGCCACCCGGGCCTCATCAAGGCGCTTAATGATGTGAAATATTCCTATAATTCCTACACCATGAACATGCCGTCCCTGATTTTAGGAACCGAAGCTGTGAAAGATGATGCCTATTTCAAGGAAACCGTGCAGAAGATCATCGATACTAGGGAATGGTCCAAAACCCGTCTGACGGAACTTGGCTTTACTTTCCCGGATTCCATGTCCAATTTTATTTTTGCGTCCCACAGCCGTGTCCCTGCAAAAGAATTGTTTGAGGAATTGAAACAGCAGCAGATCTATGTGCGTTACTTTGATCAGCCGCGCCTTTCTAACTATCTGCGCATCAGCATCGGTACGCGGGAAGAGATGGAAGCATTGTTTGCATTTTTGGAGAAATATCTGGCAGAGTAGGTTATTTTGCGGTTTCCTGCTGGGAAAAGCTGGAAAATCAATGGAAATGAAGCAAATTGGGCCGCTTGTGCTTGGATGGCTGCCAGAAAAGCGGAAACGGACCATAAGGGCATTTTGGCGATCATAAATTTTGGGAAGAATAAAAGGAGAATGATCGGGGAAAAGTATGAAAACAGTCCACTGGTTCCACGTAATCTGATGTAAGGCAGATAAGGATAAGAAGGTGATTGTATGGACAGACGTTATGCCCGTTTGATTTTAAATATTGTGGTTCCGGCAGTGGAGATCTTACTGGTCTGCCTGCTGGGACCAAAGCTCTTGAAATTTTTCATGCCATTTGTGATCGGCTGGATCATTGCCATGATCGCAAACCCGCTGGTCCGTTTTCTGGAGAGTAAGGTAAAAATTGTGCGAAAACACAGTTCTGCATTGATTGTGATCGCGGTACTGGCACTGATCATCGGACTAGGCTATTTCCTGATCTCGCGGCTGGTTATGCAGGCAGTCGAACTGGCAAAAGACCTGCCGCTGTTATATGATACATTATCGGAAGACCTGCAGGCAATTGCGGCCCGGTTCTCCAGCCTGTTTTCCAGACTTCCGGCCGATGTGCAGACAAACTGGCAGGAACTGGTTGGAAACATCGGTCATGCCGCCAGCCTGCTGGTGCAAAAGATCGCATCGCCGACGGTGGAAGTGGCTGGAAATGTAGCAAAGGGAATTCCGAATGCACTGGTCAATGTTGTGGTGACGATTCTTTCGTCCTATTTCTTCATTGCAGAACAGGATAAAATCATCGAATTCTGGAAAAAATATCTGCCGGAAAGTGCGAAAGATTATGGCCGGTATTTAAAAAACGATGTCAAAAAACTGATTGGCGGCTATTTTCTTGCCCAGTTCCGTATTATGTTTGTCGTAGGTGCTATCCTGATCGCCGGGTTTCTGATTCTGGGAATCAAGTATGCATTCCTGCTCGGTGTGCTGGTGGCGATTCTTGATTTTTTGCCGCTCTTTGGAACCGGAACGGTTCTGATCCCGTGGGCACTGTTTAAGCTTTTGTCTGCGGATTATGCGCTGGCAGCAGGGCTTGCGCTTCTCTATGTACTGACGCAGGTGATCCGACAGGTGATTCAGCCAAAGATCGTGGGTGATTCCATGGGACTTCCTCCGCTGTGGACGCTGGCTTTTCTGTATCTGGGATTTAAACTTCATGGGATATCCGGCATGATCATCGCCGTGCCGATTGGGATCTTTGTGATGAATCTCTATGAATATGGTGCGTTCGACCGGATGATCGAAAGTGCGAAGGAGCTGGCAGAAGAAGTGAGGAAAGTGCGCAAGTAACAATATCGTACAGTAAACACAAATGGGCCGGAAGGTTCCGTCCCCGCCGAATG
>OHMN01000573.1_pt1 | contig 33410 bp, 27 predicted proteins | sample 1569361 | NCBI WGS metagenome assembly OHMN01 (sample SAMEA3541508, study PRJEB24748) | human gut metagenome | biome: human gut; feature: human-associated habitat; material: faeces | place: China | collected 2012
CTTCTCCCTGTGCATTTGTAAGGAATTCTCCGAACAGACCGTTCTCTCCTGTAGCCGGGTCACGTGTAAATGCTACACCTGTACCACAGTCATCTCCCATATTTCCAAATGCCATCATCTGAACATTGACTGCGGTTCCCCAGGAATACGGAATATCATTGTCGCGACGATACACATTTGCACGAGGATTATCCCAGGAACGGAATACTGCCTTTATAGCTTCTGTCAACTGTTCTTTTGGATTTGTCGGGAAATCGGTGCCAATCTTTTCTTTATATTCTGCCTTAAACTGCCCTGCCAGTTCTTTCAGATCATCTGCGGTAAGCTCTACATCAAGCTTCACTCCGCGTTTTGCCTTCATCTGATCGATCAGCTCTTCAAAATATTTCTTACCTACTTCCATAACTACATCGGAAAACATCTGAATGAATCTGCGATAGCAGTCCCATGCCCAGCGTGGATTACCGGACGCACAAGCCAAAGTCTCGACAACTTCTTCATTAAGTCCGAGATTTAGGATTGTGTCCATCATACCTGGCATCGATGCTCGTGCTCCAGAACGAACAGAAACGAGCAGCGGATTTGTCTTATCACCAAATTTCTTGCCTGTGATAACTTCCATCTGATCAATGGCTTCAAGAATCTGTTTCATAATCTCGTCATTGATCTGTCTGCCATCTTCATAGTACTGTGTGCAGGCTTCCGTTGTCACGGTAAAGCCTTGTGGTACCGGCAGTCCCAAATTCGTCATCTCCGCAAGATTTGCGCCTTTGCCACCAAGGAGATTTCTCATGGTAGCGTTACCTTCTGTAAACATATAAACCCATTTTGCCATAGCTATGACCTCCTAATACATTTCATGTTAAGGGTCAAAGCCAAAAACACCATTGTTTTTGTAGAAAAATGGTCATGAGGCAAAACCCCAACATTATATTTTTTGTAAGTCGCAACTATATTGTAGCACTTTGTTATATTTTTGTCAATAAAACAGAGGGATTATTCTCCCTCTGCTCTGCAATAATTCGCATGCTTTTCTACATATTTTTCAAAAATGCAACATAGCCTTTATATGCCTCGTATACATCGGCTTTGCTTGTCACTTCCCAAGGTGCATGCATGGATAACACTGCCACGCCGCTGTCTATGACTTCCATGCCGTAATTTGCCATGATGTAAGCAATTGTTCCACCGCCGCCTGCGTCAACTTTTCCAAGTTCGGCGAACTGATAAGATACGTCTGCATCATCCATGACACCACGAATCTTTGCAAGGTACTCTGCATTGGCATCATTAGAACCACTCTTACCACGGCTTCCGGTGAATTTATTAAATACAAGTCCTTTTCCGAAAAATGCAGAACTTCTCTTTTCGAACACATCTGCGTACATCGGATCATATGCTGCACTTACATCGGAAGATAACATTCTGGAATTCTGCAAAGCTCTTCTGACTTGCAGCTCGGACTCCCCGTCAGTCATAGCAACCAGTTCAGCCACTACATTTTCAAAGAATCTGGAATGCATACCAGTTGCGCCTACGCTTCCGATTTCTTCCTTATCTACAAGGATGCAGCATCCGGTACGTGTAACCTGAGGCGTATCCAGAATTGCAAATAAAGATGTAAATGCACAAACACGGTCATCCTGACCGTATGCCAGCACCATGCTTCTGTCAAGACCACAGTCTCTTGCTTTTCCTGCCGGAACAATCTCAAGTTCTGCAGAGAGGAAATCTTCTTCCTCCATATCATAATATTTCTTCAGAAGTTCCATCACATTTGCCTTAACTGCTTCTTTTTCTTCCTGATCAAGAGAAGAATCCTGCTCAAGCGGCCGGCTTCCAATTAAAAGATCCAGCTTCTCGCCTTCTACGACTACACTTCCTTTTTTCTCAAGCTGCTTTGATGCAAGATGCACAAGAAGATCTGTAATAACAAATACTGGATCTTCCTCTTCATCTCCGATGCTCACCGGGACAATTGTTCCGTCTTTTTTTGCGATCACACCGTGAATGGCAAGCGGAAGTGTTACCCATTGATATTTCTTGATTCCTCCATAATAATGAGTATCCAGATAAGCCAACTCTTCATTTTCATATAACGGATTCTGCTTCACATCAATGCGCGGAGAATCAATATGTGCACCCAGAATATTCATTCCATTTTCCAGAGGCTCCTGCCCGATGATGAACAGAGCAATACTCTTGTCCATACACACTGCATACACTTTATCCCCGGCTTTTAATTTTACATGTTCCTTCTGAAGCTCTTTTAAATTCTTATATCCGGCAGCTTCTGCCTTTTTCACTGCAAGCGTGATACACTCGCGCTCTGTCTTCCCATCATCCAGACAATTCTTATATGTCTCATTAATTTTATCTAATTTTTCCAGTTCTGTCTGGTCATATACTTTCCATGCATTTCTACGTTCCATGCTCAAGGCTCCTTTTTTCTTATATTTCGCGGCTAAATATCTGCCACAATCTGATAATAAGTATATCATATTATAAATACATTATTTACATTTTTCCTAAAGTTCATTATAATTTTAATTGCATTTTAATTGTTATACTATCAAAAGGGGAAATGAACATGAAAAATTTGATTCACAAATGGAACAACATCAGTCTGATCAAACGCATTATCTGCGGTCTGATCATTGGAATTGCTTTGGGTCTTATTTTCCCACAGGCGACCGCAATCTCCATTCTTGGAGATCTGTTCGTCGGAGCACTTCGCGGAATCGCACCGCTTCTTGTATTCTTCCTGATTATGAGTTCCCTTTGCCGCATGGCAAAAGGCCAGAAAACGAACATGTCTTTTATCGTGATACTGTATCTGCTCGGCAATCTGTTCTCTGCATTATCTGCAGTTATTGCCAGCTACTTGTTCCCGGTAACTTTGACATTTTCACAGAGCACGAATACTCAGGATATCACACCACCGACCGGTGTCACAGAAGTGCTGAAAAATCTGCTAATGAATGTCGTTGCGAATCCAGTCGACTCACTGGTAAACGCCAATTATATCGGAATCCTTGCATGGGCCATCATACTTGGCATTGCTCTTAAGAGCGCAAGTGATGGCACAAAGAAGGCTTTAGAGAATATTTCAGATGCTATCGCAACTGCAGTAAAATGGATCATTAACTGTGCACCATTTGGTATCATGGGACTGATCTTCACTACAATCTCTGAGCAGGGACTCGATGTTCTTCTCGGATACGGACGTCTGATCTGCGTACTGGTCGGAACCATGCTCTTCGTGGCACTTATTATGAATCCACTGATTACATTTATCTTCCTTCGTAAGAACCCATACCCACTTGTATTTCGTTGCCTGAAAGACAGTGGACTGACAGCATTCTTCACCCGAAGCTCTGCTGCCAACATTCCGGTCAACATGAAACTCTGCCAGGATCTTGGTTTGGACGAGGATACTTATTCCATCTCCATTCCACTTGGCGCAACTATCAATATGGCAGGAGCTGCTATTACAATCTCCACCATGGCACTTGCCGCAGCACATACACTGGATATCCACGTAGACTTCCCGACTGCACTGATTCTGTGCGCCCTCGCTGCAGCCAGCGCTGCCGGAGCTTCCGGTGTAGCCGGTGGATCACTCCTTCTGATTCCACTTGCCTGCAGCCTCTTCGGTATTCCGAACGATGTTGCTATGCAAGTCGTTGGTGTCGGATTCATCGTTGGAGTTATTCAGGATTCCTGCGAAACCGCACTGAACTCATCTACCGATGTCCTCTTTACAGCGATCGGAGATATGCGTACACGGAAATAACTATGAGAAACACGCTTCGCGAGTTTCTCAAGTTATCGCGGCAGTCGCCAAGGTCTCGTGCAAGCACGGACTTTGGCTCGTTGCTCGCGTAAATGAATTAGGGACGTAGTATTTAAAATACTACGTCCCCAATTATTATTTTACCATGTAAATTTCTTTTCAAAGTAAGCGTCAAGATCTTCTATTTTGATTCTCTCCTGCTCCATTGTGTCACGGTCACGTACTGTAACTGCTCCGTCTTCTTCGGAATCGAAGTCGTATGTTACACAGAATGGTGTTCCGATCTCGTCCTGACGACGATAACGTTTTCCGATATTTCCACGGTCATCGAACTCGCAGTTGTATTTCTTAGCAAGCTGTGCATATACTTTCTCTGCTCCTTCGTTGAGTTTCTTGGAAAGTGGAAGTATACCAATCTTTACTGGTGCAAGTGCCGGATGGAAGTGAAGAACAGTTCTTGTATCCGGCTTATCTTCTGTTCCAATATTCTCTTCATCATAAGCTGCACACAGGAATGCAAGAACTACACGGTCTGCTCCAAGTGACGGCTCAATAACATATGGTGTATATTTTTCTTTCTTCTCGTCATCAAAATAAGTAAGATCCTGTTTTGATACATTCATATGCTGTGTCAGATCATAATCTGTACGATCTGCGATTCCCCACAGTTCTCCCCAGCCAAATGGGAACAGGAACTCGATATCCGTAGTTGCTTTACTGTAGAATGAAAGCTCCTCTTTATCATGGTCACGATAACGTACTTCTTCGTCTTTCAGTCCCAGTGTGTGTAACCAGTCAAGACAGAACTTCTTCCAGTAAGCGAACCACTCAAGATCTGTATCAGGCTCACAGAAGAACTCTAACTCCATCTGTTCGAACTCTCTTGTACGGAATGTAAAGTTACCTGGTGTAATCTCATTTCTGAATGATTTACCAATCTGTCCGATTCCAAATGGAATCTTCTTTCTTGATGTACGCTGTACGTTCTTAAAGTTTACAAAGATTCCCTGTGCTGTCTCTGGTCTTAAATATACTGTATTCTTTGCATCTTCTGTAACTCCCTGGAATGTCTTGAACATTAGGTTGAACTCACGGATCTCTGTGAAATCATGTTTACCGCAAGTCGGACATGGAACATTATTCTCTTTAATAAAATTCTCCATCTGCTCATGGCTCCAGCCGTCGATGCTGTCTCCAATCTCAATACCATGCTCGTGAGCGTAATCTTCAATAAGTTTATCAGCTCTGAAACGCTCATGGCATTCTTTACAATCCATAAGAGGGTCGCTGAATCCGCCAAGATGACCACTTGCAATCCATGTTTGTGGATTCATAAGGATCGCACAATCTACGCCGACATTATATGGTGATTCCTGAATGAACTTCTGCCACCATGCTTTTTTTACATTGTTCTTAAGCTCAACTCCAAGATTTCCATAATCCCATGTATTTGCAAGTCCTCCGTAAATCTCAGACCCCGGATACACGAATCCTCTGGATTTTGCTAAAGCTACAATTTTGTCCATTGTTTTTTCTACCATATTCCCTTCTCCTTCTCCTCTGATATTGTTAATAATTATACAGTTAATATTATCTATTTTCAAGTCTATTTCCCATATATTTACTTTGTATTTCTATAAATTTCTATAAATCAAACTATTGTCTCTAATATTTCCAATGATTTAAAGTTTCTTCCCACGTATACATTCAGGTAATTGCGGATCAGATTCTCCAGTTCCAAAAGCACTTCTTCTTTCACTGCAAATGTATATAACTTCTCTACTTTTGAGCTGATAATATACTGAAGCGTATATAAAGTAGATGTCCCTACCATCACCGCGTCCGGCGCATGAATCTCACATTTTCTACAGACCAGACCGCCTTTTCTGACACTGAACTTCATATTTGCTTCCCGACTTCCACAACTGACACATTCAAACACCTGTGGACCTTCTCCATTGATACAAACCGCCTTTAACTCGTAAATGCACCGAATCAGCCGATTTGGTATATGTACATTTGTAAGGGCGCGCAGTGTCTGATACAAAAGTTTTAAGAGTTCTGTCTCATCGTTGGCTTCCCTTGCATAGTACCCCGCAAAATCCAGAAAATAAAAACCATAGTAAGCACCTTCCACGTCTGTCCGAAGTTCAGAAAAATAATTGGAAATAGAGGCCGACATCAATGTATATGATGTCCGCCCCTCATAGACTACAAATTCTCCAAATGAAAATGGGCTTGTCACCCCAAGGAGGGAACTATTGGTTCTTCTGGCTCCTCTTGCAAATGCTGCAATTTTCCCACGTTCTTTTGTAAGCAGTACAACACGTCTGTCATAATCGCCCACCGGAGTTGCCGAAAGCACCATGCCCGTCACGGTAATCTGATTCATAGGTCTTCTTCTGTGAACGCTCCATGACTCTGTAGCAGATCTTCATGCCACGGTAATAGAGATAGTCCACAATCCTTCCTGTCTTCATAAATTGCTTCCAGTACTTTTCTTCCATAAGGTCACCTCATCATAAGCTTGTTTTCATGTAAATGTTTTTCCTTATGATTAGATTCCCCCAAATACCACTCATTTTATTCTTCTTCCCGATATCCAAAATTTTTCATCAGAAATTCGCTGTCTCTCCAGTCCTTCTTCACCTTCACCCAAAGCTTCAGATTGACCTTACAATCCAACATTCTCTCAATCTCATAACGGGCAGTACTTCCAATTTTTTTCAGCATACTCCCCTGTTTTCCGATGATAATCCCCTTGTGTGAATCACGTTCACAGATGATCGTTGCATCAATATGCATAACTTTGTTCTGCATTTTCATACGGTCAATTGCAACCGCGATTCCATGCGGGATTTCATCTTGCAAACTGTGCAGTGCTTTCTCACGAATCAATTCTGCCACAATCTGACGTTCCGGCTGATCTGTCACTGTGTCCTCATCATAAAACTGTGGTCCATATGGAAGATATTTCATAATGACGCGCAGAAGTTCATCTGTATTGTCACCACTTCTTGCAGATACCGGAACAATATCTGCAAAGTCATAAATATCTTTGTATGCAGCAATTGCCGGCAGAATCTCTTCTCTCTTCACAGAATCCACCTTATTGATGACGAGAATGACCGGTGTCTTGACTCTCTGAAGCTGCTTTGCAATATGCTGTTCGCCCGCTCCGATAAATGTAGTTGGCTCCACAAGCCAAAGCACGACATCCACTTCATTCAATGTCTTCTCAGCCACATTTACCATGTACTCGCCGAGCTTGTTTTTCGCCTTGTGGATTCCTGGTGTATCAACAAATACAATCTGACCTTCATCCGTTGTCAGAACCGTCTGGATACGGTTACGTGTTGTCTGCGGTTTGTTAGATGTAATGGCAATCTTCTGCCCGATCAGGTAATTCATTAATGTAGATTTTCCCACATTCGGACGTCCGATCAATGTCACAAAACCAGACTTAAAATCATTCTTCATATATTCTCCTCTCAATTAGGGACACCCCTAATCACTGATGGGGACGTAGTATTTCAACGAAATGCTACGTCCCTAATTAAAAGCTTGTCACATCGCCAAATAATTCTTTATCTTCTTCTATTTTCTCTTCTCCACCAATGACGCACAACTGGTCTGCTGCCAGTACTGCTTTTGCCACCTTGGCGAGTGCCCGGATATCTTCCTGTGCCGCATCCAGGATCTGTGCGCGTTCTTTCTTAATCATCTCGGCACTTACTTTGTTCATGTAGAGATTCATAGAACGTTCGCCCTTGGTCGCCGGTGTCATTGGCTGATCAATGTTGCTGATTGTTCCAATGATGTATTTTGTCATATCACGGTCACTGACAGTAAAGTTCTCCAAGTAATCTACCACGCCCTCATATACATCAATGGTACGTTTTAAATTCGGGTCACGGTAAGACACAAAGTAACCTTCTCCGATGCGGTTGAAACTGCTCATGCAGCCGTAAGCTCCGCCTTTGACACGGATATTCTGCCACAGATAATCATAGCTTAAGATCACTTTGAGAATCTGTAGTGCTCCTGTATATTCTACGCCACGATCTATGAAGTTACCAGTGCGTGCTACATACTGAACTTTTGATGCAGTCTTAAATCCTTCATTCTTTTTCTCGCAATGAATGATGCACGGTGTCTCTGTTACGTTCTCATGATTGAGTTTTCCGGCTAGTTCTGCGATTCTCGGCTCCATGCCCTCAAGACCTTCTCTTGCCGCTGTATAGCTGATCATCATATTGTCCGGACGGAAGATTTTCTTTGTCAGTGCGTACAATCTCTGCGATAACGCCTCTTTTTCCTCGTCAAAATGTTCCTCTATATAGGCAACTCGTTTGTAGAAGTCAATTCCGCTTGTCATATCTTTGAATTTAGCAGACGGTGATGCATAAGACAGTGCACGAAGTGCTGCGGTCGTATGTCCAGAAGACTGGAACTTCATAAGCAGCCTTGATTTCAACATAGCGAGAATCTCCCGGATTCGTTTCGTATCATCTAGTTTTGATGCCGTAAGAATCTCTGCCATCATGGCAAATGTTTTCTCAAGTTGTGAGTATAATGCTTTTCCTTTGATCTCAAATGTCGCTTTGAATTCTTTTTCTTTCACACGTGTCACATTATTATACAGCTCCAGTGATGTACCGATTCCTCCGGTATTTACATTTATCTCATTGAATAACTCACTGTATTCATAGTTCTCTGTATCAATAATTCCAAGTACTGACTGCAGGATTCCAACATCTGCCAGTTCTTCTGCACTGACACCGGATAAATCGAACATAGCATTCACATATCCGATTCCATTTGTCTCAATCTCATGGTAAACAACCGGCACTTCCGCCAGCTTCATTTCTTCATTAAAGAATGGGGCTATCTCTCTGGAAATGTCTTCTCTGCGCAATACCGGGATTTTTTCCAGATTTTCTACCGTTTCCGGCTCAGACTGGTACTCTTCCAGCGCCTTTGTATCTGCTACCAGTTTTTCGACCTCTGCATCGTTCAATGACTCTTTATATTTCTGAAGCTTGTCCTGGAGCTGTGCATCCAGACGTGCTGTACGTCCCTGCTCCGGGCGGACAACTACAATTGCTCCGTGTGTATTGTCAAGCAGATACTTCTGGATCAGTTCTTCATAATATCCAGTTCCAACTTTGTTCTTTAAAAATTCAAATGTCTCTAACGCCTCAATATGGATAAACGGCTGGTTTTCATCATAAAGCCAGCTATCCATGACTTGGAGTCCATACATAAGTCCTTTTGGATAATTCCCAAAATCGGCTTCTCTGTATCGGAATTCGTTGTAGTTGATTCCTGCCAGCAGTGCTTTCTGGTTGATACCATTCTTCACCTGGTCTCTAAGAACGTCTTCAATCACCTTCACAAACTCATCTTTCTGACTTTCCTCTGCATTTTTCGCAACGACAGAGAAAATAGGCTGATACACACCGTTGTCATAAGAACCCATAATGTCTTTTCCGATTCCGGCATCGGTAAGGGCCTTCTTAAGCGGTGCTCCCGGTGCAGATAACAGTGCGTAATCCAGGATTTCAAATGCCTGATAGAGTTCTCGGTCCAATGTTGTTCCAATGACCTTATTATAAGAAAGAAATGTATTCTCTTCTGTAGATTCATCGCTTGCTATAGAATATTCAAAAGTCTTCTCCTGTACCTCATCAAATGGCTTCTGCAAATGAATCTCTGAGTTTACGTCCTTTTTGTCATAGTAACACAGGTATTCCTCGTCAAGCCAGCGAAGTTTTTCCTCCATATCCATATCTCCGTACAGATAAATATAACTGTTGGACGGATGGTAATATGTTCTATGGAAATCAAGAAACTGCTCGTAAGTAAGCTGTGGAATCACCTCCGGATCTCCACCGGACTCATTTGCATAGCAGTTATCCGGGAACAAGGTATTCAGAACAACCCGATCCAGAACTCCCTCCGGTGAGGAAAATGCTCCCTTCATCTCATTGTATACAACTCCATTGTAGGAAAGCTCGCCATCTTTTTCATCCAGTTTGTAGCTCCAGCCCTCCTGACGGAATGTCTTATCATGATTGTAAATATTCGGATACAAAACCGCATCCATATATACATGCATCAGATTCTGAAAATCCTTGTCATTACAGCTTGCCACCGGATAAACAGTCTTATCCGGATACGTCATTGCATTTAAAAATGTATTCAAAGATCCCTTCACCAGCTCTACAAATGGATCCTTTGCCGGGAAATTCTTTGACCCACAGAGTACGGAATGCTCCATAATATGCGGAACTCCTGTACTGTCTGACGGCGGTGTCCGAAATGCAATGCTGAACACTTTGTTATTGTCATCATTCTCAACAAGCAGAACTCTCGCGCCGCTTTTCTTATGCTTTAAAAGCTTTCCTTTCGCTTTAATCCCCTTTAAATCTTCGTCTTTTAATACTTCATACGTCGTTAAGTCTTTTACACTCATAAACTTTCCGATGTCTCCTTTCTCATACACTGAGGCTATTATATCACATTTTTCTACAAAATAAACTGTAAGCCCTTTGGAATACATGCGTATTTTTATCCATCAATAAATACCGCTAGTAAAATGTATCTGCAAATCATCAGAATTTTCAAAGCTGAAAACTAAAAAAGAACATCTGCTCTTTAGAAATATCCTAAAAACCGGATCCGTTTCTTAAGGCAAATGTTCTTTTCGTTCATCTATTCTTCTTTTCCTGTAATTGCACGAATCACAAAAAGTGTTCCTGTCATCAGTATAATACCAATCGGCAGACAGATCCATGCGTTCTGTACAAATCCTGCAATGACATAAGTCACAAATGATACTGCTGCCACAGTCATAGCATATGGAAGCTGTGTGGATACGTGATTTACATGATTGCACTGCGCTCCGGCTGACGCCATGATCGTCGTATCAGAGATTGGCGAACAGTGGTCACCGCATACCGCACCTGCCATGCAGGCTGAGATAGAGATGATCATCATCGTTTCATTTGTTCCCTGGAATACAGCAACTACGATTGGAATCAAAATCCCGAATGTTCCCCAGGAAGTTCCGGTCGCAAATGCAAGGAAACAACCCACCAGGAAAATAATTGCCGGGAGGAAATTCACAAGTCCTGTCGCAGCCGTCTCCATAACTCCAGCCACATACTCTGCCGCACCAAGACTGTCTGTCATAGCTTTCAGTGTCCATGCAAATGTCAGAATCAGGATTGCCGGCACCATAGCCTTGAATCCGTCCGGAATACATGCCATAGAATCTGTAAACTTCAGTACTCTTCTAAGTGCATAGAAAATAACCGTGATCACAAATGCGAAGAAGCTTCCAAGCATCAGTCCGACTGACGCATCACTGGCTGAAAATGCTTCTACAAAACTAACGCCACTGAAAAATCCTCCACTGTAAAGCATTCCGATAATACAGCAGCCAATCAGTACAAGAATTGGAAATACAAGATCGATCACGCCGCCTTTTTCTTCAACTACATCATCCTGTGCATCTGCATACGGTCTGTCCGGTGTAGTATAGATATCTCCTCTTAATGCATTATCTTCATGGACACGCATTGAGCCATAGTCAATCTTTAACACAACAAGAAGAACCATGGTCAGGATTGTCAGAAGTGCGTAATAGTTAAATGGAATGGCACGAAGAAAAATGGAAAATCCGTCCTCTCCCTCTACGAATCCGGTAACTGCTGCCGCCCATGAGGAAATCGGTGCAATGATACATACCGGGGCTGCCGTAGCATCGATCAGGTAAGCTAACTTCGCTCTTGATACCTGATGCTTATCGGTGATTGGTCTCATAACACTTCCAACGGTCAGGCAGTTAAAGTAATCATCAATAAAAATCAAAACTCCAAGCACGATTGTCGCAAGTTGGGCTCCGATTCTTGTCTTAATGTGCACGCTCGCCCAACGGCCAAACGCAGCGGAACCTCCTGCTTTGTTCATCATGCACACCATGATTCCGAGAATCACAAGGAATACTAAAATTCCCATATTATAGCTGTCTGTCAGAACCCCTACAATACCATCCTGGAATACATGAAGTACTGTATTCTCAAATGAAAATCCTGACCAGAAAAGTCCTCCGATCACAATTCCTACAAATAAAGAACTGTAAACTTCTTTTGTGATCAGCGCCAACACGATTGCTACAACCGGTGGCACCAGCGCCCAGAAAGATGCATACATCTTTGGCACATACTCTGCTGCCTCTTCTGCTGCAAAAACTGTGACAGAACTCATAGCCAGCATCAGAAGACAAACTACAGCCCCCCAGGCTGCCAGTTTTCTCTTTTTCAACATAACCTCTACTCCTTTATGTAATTTAATATTTTCGGAATAAAGCTCTGCCCGGTTACATCTTCATTACTTCATAAAAAGCAACACCCTTGCACTGCATTTTCTAACAGAAAACATAACAGAAAAACCGTGGGTGCACCTGTGCAGTGCATCCACGGTATAATTCCTTCTTCCAAATCTTCCGGTTTATCACTTTCCGGTCGATTCTTCCATATTTATTACACTCTGATAGCGCTCCACCGATGTGACAGTTCGCAACATATTCTGCTGCGCCCCAGGAAATATACTTGGGATCATATATTTCCTTCGGCGGTCTCCCCTTTCCCAGATGACAGCTTCCCTCGCCATCGTCACCTGCTACTGATGAATCCCGCACCTCTATCAAGCAAATTCTTTATTCACATAATACTTTTTATCACCTATGTTAAAAAAAGTCAATCCTTTTTCTTATATTTTATCGTTACTTTTTTACCACTCTATAAATTTATGAAAACATTTACAAAAGTATTTATAAAAATATTTACCAGCGCATTTACTGGAGCATTTCGATAAACGCATTCAGTCTTGTATCGATCTGTCCCTGATCTGCTGTAGAATAATCCGTATTAATTGCCATGTATGGAATATTTTTTTCCTTTGTCACAAATGTCTTTACTGCATCCGATTCAATGGCAAATGTATGACAGGCCTGTAACAGGACTTCTACAACTCCATCTACCTGATACTCATCAATCTGTACATCCAGTGCCTCAAGTCTTCCAGGATTCGGACTCATGACAGAACAATTGACACGAAGATATTTTTCTGCGATTGCTGTGATTGGATCTTTCGTCTCATCAATCGGATCCTTTTTCTCACGCGGACCGCAGCAGTTCTCATAGCCGACTACATCCGCTCCCATTTCCTCGATTCTTTTAATAACCTTGTCCATGACTCCTGTAACCGGACAGCCCGTAATCAGAATTCTAGGTCTGGACGGTTTCCCTTTATATTCTCTTTCATACAGATCCTTTAACTCTGCAGTTCTCTTTTCCAGAAATGCAATCTTCTCCTCCAGATCCGGCGAAAATTCATTGGAACTAATGACCGTCATAATCTCATAGCCCGTGATTGGTGATGGCTTTAATCTTGCAACCTCAAAGAAATCAAGCACTGCTTTTCTTTCCCGGTTACGCAGATGAATGGCATCCCGGATTTTCTGTTCCGTGATTGTAATTCCATAGAACTGCTCCAGATCTTCTTTGACAGCGATAACTTCCTGTTTCCAGAATTCCAACGCTCCTTTTCCGTAACGTCCCGGTGGAAGCTGCATGATATGACAGTGTTTCAGCTCACCCATAAGTTCATACATCTTCTTCTTACCATCGCAGGTTGTCTCCGCCAGTACCATGTCCGAAAAGTAAAAAAATGGACATTTATCCGTCACTGCTGCTCCATAACTTGCCTTAATCAATGGACATAAGTTTTTTGGAAGCCTTACCTCTGCTGCCGGTATGTTATCATCCCCAATTCCACATAACACAACCGCTACCGCATCTGCCGCAAGGATCAGTTCCCATGGAGTAAATGTACAGAATACACCGACAATACGCCGGCCCTGCTCTTTTAATTCTTTCATGGTCAGAAAGGCTTTTTTTCGCGCCTCTGGATAACTTTCAAAGTTCTCTGGCAACTTAAATTCTGGCATAAATTTCCTCCTTTGTTTTTATAAAGTTCTTCTTTACATTTCTTACTCTGCTTTTACTATTCTTTCTCCACTTTGCATGGCATGGACTTGATTAACACAAATCCGGTCATCGGATCTGCATAATCCAGACTGCAAAGATCATTTACATTTCCATGCTTCCAAGGTTCGGACATATAAGCACTTCCGCCTCCATGTGGAATATGAATTGCATGTCTTGCAATGCCTCGGATCTTTGCTTTAAATGTTCCATTTGCAAATGGTGTTGTGACCTTTACCATATCTCCATCTTCAATGCCAATCTCTTTTGCATCCTCTGCACAGATATCTACAAGCGGATATGGCTCAATCGCTGTAATTCCATCCAGATTTGCTCCAAATACACCCATACGATTGTTGCTTCTGGCACCACTTGTCATAGTAAATGTATATTCTTCACCCGCAAGCTCTGGAATCGAGCGAATATCTTTATATTCCGGATATGGTACAAAACCATTTTCTTCCAAAATCGTAGAACAGATTTCCAGTTTTCCGGATGGTGTTGGGAAACCAGGTTTTCCGTCTGCTCTTAACTCGCCAGTTTCATATTTTTTATAATGTCTTTCCTGCTTCTTTCCTGATTCACCGCCAAAATCTCCTGCGTACGGTGCTGTTCCGCTCAAAAGCCACTCTCTTAGCTCTTCCTCTGTCTGTGGAAGTTTATCTCCAAATCCAAGTTTTTCAGCAATAGCACCCATAATCAATACATCATTTTTTGACTCTCCGACCGGTGTAATTAATGGCTCTACAATATGTGGACCTTCCGGTCCAGATACCACCTTTGGTACCTCAAACAACGAACAGGCCGGAAAAACCACATCTGCATATCTGGCATCTTCTGTATAGTAACGATCCAGAACGATCAGGCAATCTAATTTCTTATATGCTTCACGCCAGCTTTTACTGTCTGGGAATGACAATGCCGGCGATCCTCCTAAAATCATAAGTCCACGGACCGGGTATGGCTCGTCTTCTAATACTGCTTTCGGAAAACGCGAAAACTGTCCCAGACCACTGAATTTATAAAATAACGGAAATTCATCTACTCCGATTGGTTTGTCATCTTCTGGTATTTCAAAAAGCTTCGGAGTCTCCAGTCCTTTTGCATTCAGATAGATTGCACCTGGCGCGTCCAACTTCCCGGTAATTGCCCACAATACAAAGATTGCACGGTTATTTTGAATTGCACTGAGCTGATATTCCAGACCCGTATAGGCAACAAGCGGAATCTTTGCAGTAGAGCAGAAAATATCTGTCAGCTTTTCAATATCTGTCACGGAAATGCCACACCATTTTGAAAGCTGCTCCATTATCTGTGTATCCAGATAAGCTTTAAACTCTTCAAATCCTCTTGTATATTTCTCAATAAATTCATGGTCATAACGTCCACTGTCTATAATCAGTTTCAGCATCGCAAGGGCAAGTGCTCCATCGGAACCCGGCGTAATCGGAATCCACCAGTCTGCAATCTTGCCAAGCCCTTCCTGCCTTGGATCTATCACGATCAATTTTGCTCCTCGCTTCTGAGCTTCCTTAATACGATGCAACATCACCTGCGGACCATCGTCACTGGCAGAGTTTTTACCCCATGAAATAATATAATCACTTTCTTCAATCTCCTGCACCATCATTCTCGTATTCAGACCCATAAGTGTTCCAGGTGTCACTGTACTGGATGCCAGATTACAGATGGATGAACAATTCATATCATTGACAGAACCCAGATTTATAAGAAATTTCCCTTTGCCGCTTCCATCACCTTTGCCACAAAGTCTTGTTACAGGAAGCCCTAAAATACCTCGTCCATAGTAAGATGCCAGAGATCTGCCGCCATATGTATCTGCGGTTTTTTTCAGTAATTCCGCAGCTTTGTCAACAGCTTCTTCCCAACTGCACTCGCGGAATTTTCCTTCTCCACGCTCGCCAGCTCTGATCAATGGACGTTTGATACGCTCCTCCCCATAAAGAATATCTGGTACCAATGCTCCTCTCGGACATAATCTTCCTTTCGGAGATTCTTTATCTGGTTCTGCTTTCACAATTTTCCCATTTTCAATAGTATAAACTACTGCACAGCCGCCCTGACACAAACCACAGGTTCCTTTTTTTACCATAATGCTTCCTCCCGTCTGTAAAATACGTACTATTTATAGTTTAACACTCCCTACAATAGTCCTCAAATTGTTAATCTCTATATATAAACTTCAGTTATAGATTAAAAGAGCGCTCACCTTACAATCGTATAATAAGATGATGCGCTCTGCTTTCCTGTGAAACTTTCTGTCTGTTATTTTCTTTTTGCATATAACAATTAATGAACAATTACTTTTTTTCTATTTTCTTTTTATATTCGTAAGTCCCGATCATAATTCCTCCACAGATCAACATCAGACCTGTCAGAGTTTTTATATCTGCGCTGTCCCCGGTCTTGACCGTCATGCTTTTTTGTTTAGCTTCCGGTGCCTGATATCTGTTCATAAAAACAGGATCAACTTTCTCGCCTTTTGCATTGTATGCGATAATAAGTGACTGTAGCGTATCTGTCTGTTCATTTCTCATAATATAGACTTCCAGGGAATACTCGGACTGGTCATATATCCAGTTTTTTCCATCACCGGCCACCTGGCTGATCGTATATCTGTACACCCCCGGCTTTTCATACTGAATTTGAAATGCATCTTTCTTTGTTTCTGTTATCTGAACTTTTGAAATCATCGGCATCGGGCTTTGTTCATCATTTTGTTTTAATAGAAACGAAAATATTTCGTTTTGTTGCGAGTTTCCAGTAATTTTTAATTTCACAGGAATATTGACCGTTATCTGCTCCTGTGTATTCTCTACCGCTGTCACATGATTTGTTTCTATATCTGCCATCTGGTTTTCTTCTGCACTTGCCGCATGAATTTTCACTGAAGATAACATCGCTGTAGATATCAGTGCAAAAACTACCATTACCAGCCACATTTTACATTTTCCACACATACTTGCCTTCTCTTGTATATTTATCCCCCGCATTTTCTCATTCATTTTCCGTCTCCACATATACTTTTCCACTTCCTTCCTCCGAAGCACTGCTGTGCACAATCCTGCATATGAGAACATGTCTTGCATTGGTTCCGCTTGTGGAACAGGTCGACAGTGCTACCATCTGATCTTCCGTCGTAAGTTCTTCTCCTCTTGTATACTGCGCCTGTTCATAAATGCGTTTCAAAAGCTCCTGCCTTTCCGATACATTATCCCACTGGATTCGATAAATATATTTGTCGTATGCATCTACTGTAAGAAATGCAGCTGTTTCCAAGTCCAGCACCCGGTCTGGCAGATAAATTTTCCCGGTTGTATTTTTCTGAAAAAATGTTTCATCACTATATTTATCCAGATCGCCGAACATTTTTCCTGCCTGCATATGATGCCCCATAAGTACCATATATGGATCTGTAAACTTCCGGTTATTCTGACAGTCCAAAAAGATACTTCCGGATATCTCCGGATTTCCAAGTGCATCCTTATCCAGATATTCAAAATTGTCCTCTCCCTGAACGATTGGATAGTCGATTCCTGTATGATCCATAACGACCCATCCACATACATCCGGATTCATAGCCATAAGCTGACTGAAATTATAAGAAAGTCCTTCTGCCTCATTTGGTTTATATTCCACCATCGTTTTCAGTGCATTTTCCGAGCCATCTAAAATGCTCCAGTTGTCCCACAGCGCATAACCGGCATAGGCGAGGCAGCATAAAAAAATAACTGCCGCCACGCCATTTACAACCATATCAAGCCCTTTAGTCAGATAATACTCCGGCGTTCGTTCCATCCTTAGATTCTTTTACGACGGAAAAATACGAGGCATCCACCGAACGCTGCTGCAAATGCAAGAAGGACTGGGGCAAAATGAAGGATCACACCTGTCGGTGGAGTAACTGTGTCAATATTGGTGTAAGCAACTGTGTTTGTTTCATCCAGATTAATTGTTCCATTCGCACTCTTACTTTCAACTGCTTTTCCACCATTCACGCTGACATTTGTTGTATCATACCCTTTTGAGTCAGTCTCCTTTACAGTATAGACTGCCCCTGCCGGAAGATTTTTAATTTCAAATGTCTCGCCGTGTTTCAGTGTAAATGTAGTTTCCTCTCCATTTGTCACTGTAACATCTGCTTTGTTTGTAGAATAAGTTCCGTCAATTCCATTCACAACAACAGTAAAAGTGAACTCATCATTTTTATTTGCAGCACTTCCGGAAACAGTTTTTGTTATTTTTAAGGATTCTGCATCAGCTTCTGTATTTTCAAATCCTGCCCCTTCACTTTTCTGATTGGTTGCCACACTCGTTGTTGCAATGCCTGACACCTTTAAATTTCCTGTCTGGGATCCGTTATCTTCTGTCTCCCATACAACCTGAACATCTAACAAATAAGACTGATCAGAATATGCAATATTGGGATTGTGTCCCGGATTCTCTCTTAACATGAAGTGATATAACCCCGGAGCTGTAAATCTAATTCCGTCGAATAACTCATCATAAGACAATGTTTCACTGGAACTTGCTCCGCCTGCTGCCTTTGTCTTCCATGCTGATGTAATCTGCGCCGTCTTTGTGGCATTATTCTGTGTCATTTCACTTCCATTAAATGTCGGTGTGCTCGAAGCATTGGTTCCGATTGCATCTGAACCTGTGTACTTTAATGTAAAATCAAATGTTTCTGAATCATTGAATAATCCATTTTCTGCAACTGACCAGGTCTTGGTAATCTGCCTTCCAGGTCCAGAATATCCATTAACACTAATTCCCTGTGTTTGCGAATTCGCTGCAAATGCAGTTAATGACATACCCATAAGCATTGCTGTGGACAGCATAGATGCTACCAGTTTTTTAGTAAACTTTTTCATACCTTACATTCCTTTCCATGTTCTAAAGCAACTTTTTTATTTCTTTTTTTATTATATATTTCTCCTTCGGATCACAGTGATAACAAGTCCCCGGATCTCATTTTTCGATACTGCTCCCAGTGTCCTGCTGTCTCTGGACACACTGTGATCATCACTTAAAATATAATATTGCTGACTTTTAAGCGTTACTTTTCCTGTACCATTTTCATTTCCCGGGTTATACATATCTTCCTGCTTTATATCTGCCTGTGTATAACCATTTATGACAAGCTGTCCGTCCTTCGTAATTTCCACTGTCTCACCAGGCATCGCCGCAATTCTTCCGACCATCTCTACTCCTCGCTTTTCATATACGACTACATCACCTCCCGTATATGAGTCCTGCAGGCGGTAGTATAATAACAGATCTTTGTCGCCGATTGCCGGTTTCATATCGCTTCCATACTCAAATGTCACTCCGAACACACACCTGAACAGAAGCACAAGAAATACTGCAAGAAATACTGCTTTTCTAAGATCACTGCCACGAAGCTTCCGAAGTATCGTTCGCTGCCTTCTTTGCCGGATTACCTCTTCCGTACTACCTGCCCGGTTAGATTGTATACTCTGCTCCATGTTTCTCCTTTAATTGCATGCGAAACTTTTCTTCCTGAATAAAAAAGACTCTACGATACATTTCGTCCAAAATCAGAAGCTTATCCCACACTTCCTGTTCATCAACCAGTCCAAAGATTCTGTGAAATTGCATAGTTTCAATAACATGTGCAATTTCTTTTACAGATGATGCATGCCTGGCTTTCTGAATCCACTCTTCATTTTTCCTCTTGTTCTTATTTTCCTTTTTGTTCTGTCTCATACATTTCTCTTTCTTCTGGCATACCCATATCCCAATGCCAGCACTGCGATACAAAGAATCAGCACATATGGAAATGTCATCATGGTAAGCCCTGTCACCGGCTGCTGCTCCATCTGATTTGTAAATGCTGCTGTAACATTTGTATTGTCAATATTAAGCAGGATGCCATCCTCTTGGTCATATCGTTCGTCTGCACCATTTACAGCAACAGAAGCCCAGTAATCTCCACTTTCTTCCCTGATTCTGATATCTCCAGATGTGACCTGTTGTATCGTAGCTGACTCACCATTTTTCAGAACAACACTGGCATTTCCTGACTGGTCAAATGTAATCTTTGAAGCATGTGCTTCGGAACAATCCTGTGTCCCTGTATAAATTACATCGAATGTCTTTCCTGCCAATCTGAATGCAGTCAGTGTAAATGTAAAATGTTCGGCTGGATTTGCTGCACTGCCTTTCACTTTCTTAGAAATAATCAGATCTGACTGTGTTACATCTTCCTTCTGAATCTTCATGCGGCTTAGATAATAAGTATTCTTTGAAACAGTCCGGTAAGAAAACTTGTTATTTGCCGGATCCACATGATAGATACCTGCATACACTGCGTCCTTTCCATCTGCCTTCGGAGTGATTGTTACCTTCCACGTTCTTCCTTCTGCTTCATATGTCAGGACAATCTGGTCTTTTTCCTCTGTCAGATATTGATAATTCGTTCCACCAAGTGCTTCTTCCACTTTTGCTTTAAAATCTGCATAAGTAACACCTGGAAGCTTTTGTTCATTGGAAGAAATTGCAAATAATGCCTGATCATTCTGATCATATAACTCCACTACATAAACCGGTGGATCTTTCTTCAGGATTCCGTCAATATGCCAGCCATCATTCTCCCGTTTCAGAACGTATCCTACAAACATATTGCTTCCAAATACATTTTCAAATTTCTTCTGATCTGTGCTGCTCATAGCCTGAAGAATTGCCTGCTCCCAGAGATTTGTAGCATTTTGCACCCGGTTCGCGTCTGTCTTATCTCCTGGATTCCAAGATTCATCACTGTCAATGGAATAGTAGATGTAGCATGTCCGGTCATAATTTTTTACATAAGTCTTTACCGGCTTTTTATTCAACTGGTCCAAATCCACCGTAACCGTAAAATACGGAGTATTGTTACCCGAAGGTCCAAATTCATCCATACCAAAATCCTGGTTAATATCTTTTGGTATCGCATTACTGTATCTCAGATATATTTTTGCAGTAATCTTACCTGTAGCAGGGTAATTATCTGCAAGTACTGCAATATCCTGGTCATCCTGCATCGTATTGTCAATCTGATTGTCAGTCTGATTTTCAGTCTGATTTTCATCTATTGTAGTAGCATTTTCCCGATCTGGCACCGCCTCCTCTACAGCCTGTACAGAACTACTGTCTTCCTGTGCATCTGCCGCCAATACATTCATCTGTGACGGCATCAGAAGGCAGAGCCCGAGGAGTAATGAAATCAAACATCTTCTTCCTCTTTTTTTCATGTCTGTAACTCCCTTTCTGTTTTCAAAACTTTGTTTTTTCAGCCTGCCTATATATATCCTATGAAGAAAGTTTCCAGATTATTCCTAAAATGGCAAAATATAAGCAAAGAAAAGCTGTACACATGACCCTTGATCTTCTGGATCACACATACAGCTTTATGCCCCGCGTCTCTTTTTACACATCGTCTTCTTCATACAGAAAACTAATGTATTCATAAATCTTTGCAAAATCTACTTCACATTCTCCCCCGAATATACCCACTGGAACTTTGGAGCTAAATCCATAAATAACCGGTGTTACCTCTGCTTCAAAATCATACACAATAACCTTCTTCCCCTTCGGATCCACCAGCCAGTATTCCCGAACTCCTGCCTCCATATATTTTCCCAGTTTCACATACATATCTTTTTTCTTTGTAGAATCAGAGAGTATCTCCACTGCCAGATCCGGGGCTCCATATATACATTTTCTTGTAATCTTGTCACGGTCACAGACGACCATAACATCTGGCTGCACCATAGTTTTATCGTCACAATCAAGCTGTACGTCCATAGGTGCAGCCATGACAATACATCTTCCTTTCTGCTGACTGATATATGACCGGATTATATTACACAATTCTGTAGACAGAATCTGATGGATGGCAGTCGGTGAAGCCATATCATAAATCACGCCATCAATAAGTTCAACACGTCTTTCCTTCGGAATTAAATAATAATCCTCTACCGTATAATCACCCTGTCTCTTTTCAGACGTCTCTGGTAACGCTTCACCAATTCTGTCTGTCTGCTTTTTCAATACCCTTTCAAGCGCAATTAAAGTTTCATATCTTGGAGATCTGGTAACTCCCGCAAGAACTTTCTGCACCGTTCCAAGCGGTACTCCCGAAAGCTCTGAAAGTTTCTCATTCGAATATCCTAATTCCTTTTTTCTTTGCTTCATCTCTTCTACCGTCATTGCATCCCCCTCCCAACTGATATAACACCTTATTCTTTCCATTATATTATCATGTTTTCCATATTAATTCAATATAGTTCCAATATCATTCCGTTTTATTTCCATTTATGTATGTAATTCAAGAATGCCTCGGCAGGATTGCAGAACTCCAAAAAGAGGAGCGATATTGTACTAAATACAATATCACTCCTCTAATTTACATGAATGACACATCAGAATTCAAGTTCACTTGAATTCTCGTATCCTTTATAGAATCAATTCTACTCTTCTGTTCCATAGAGTGTTACAAGTTTCTTCAGATACTCATATCTCTCCATAGCTTCCTGCTCATTCTTCTTGAACAATCTTGCTGCCTTCTCCGGATTAGATCTCTTCAGTGCGTTGTAACGTACTTCTCCGTCCAGGAATTCCTGATATCCTTCTTCCTTAGGCTCTTTGCTATCCAGTGTGAACTTAGCGCCCTCTGCTGCAGGGTTGAATCTGAAGTTATTCCAGTATCCGCACTCTACTGCTAACTGCTCCTCAGTCTGAGCTTTGCTCATACCTTTCTTAATACCATGGTTGATACATGGAGCGTAAGCAATGATGAGTGATGGTCCCGGATAAGCCTCTGCCTCTGCAATTGCTTTTACAGTCTGGTTATAATCAGCACCCATAGCGATCTGTGCTACATATACATAACCGTAACTCATTGCGATTCCTGCAAGGTCTTTCTTCTTTGTCTCTTTACCACCAGCTGCGAACTGTGCTGTAGCACCTGTCTTAGTAGCCTTTGAAGCCTGTCCACCTGTGTTAGAATAAACCTCTGTATCGAATACCATGATGTTAATATCCTCGCCACTTGCAAGAACATGGTCTACACCGCCAAATCCGATATCGTAAGCCCATCCGTCTCCACCGAAGATCCACTGGGATTTCTTAGCCAGGAAGTCTTTGTTCTTAACGATGTCCTTACATGTATCACAATCACAACCATCTAATGCTGCAACAAGTTTATCTGTAGCATCACCATTAGATGCTCCACAGTTAAATGTGTCAAGATATTCCTGACAAGCTGCTTTTACTTCTGCAGATGCTTTATCGCTTGCAGCAATTGTCTCAACTTCTGCTTTTAATCTCTTTCTGATAGCCTTCTGGCCAAGTAACATACCATAACCAAATTCAGCATTATCCTCGAACAGTGAGTTAGACCATGCCGGTCCCTGTCCCTTAGCGTTTACTGTATATGGTGTAGATGGTGAAGAGTTACCCCAGATAGAAGAACATCCTGTAGCATTAGCGATATACATTCTATCTCCAAATAACTGAGTTACCAGTTTTGCATATGGTGTCTCACCACATCCGGCACAAGCTCCTGAGAACTCTAACAGTGGCTGCTTGAACTGACTTCCTTTTACTGTTGCAGGTTTGAACTTCGCAACAACCTCTGGTTTTACCTCGATCTCACGACCAAAGTCAAATGCTTTCTGAGAACCTGCATTTGCTTCCATGTTCTCCATAACAAGAGCTTTTTCACCCTTCTTACCTGGACATACATTGACACAAGATCCGCAACCTGTACAGTCATAAGCAGATACTGTCATTGTAAATTTCAGTCCCGGCATACCAATCATATCGATTGCTTCTGTTCCTTCCGGTGCTTTAGCAAGCTCTTCTTCTGTAAGTGCTACCGGACGGATAACTGCATGTGGACATACATATGCACAACGGTTACACTGTACACAATTTTCTGATTTCCATACCGGAATATCTACTGCAATACCACGTTTCTCATACTCAGCAGATCCTGAAGGTGTAGAACCATCAGCATAATCAACAAATGCGGATACTGGCAGGTTATTACCTTCCTGTGAGTTAACTTTTGACTGAATATTTTTAACAAATGCAACTACATCTGCGCGTCCGTCTTTTACTTCCGGAGTAAAGAGTCCCTCATCCGGACAAGATTTCCATGAATCCGGAACCTGAATCTCTACAACCTGTTTTGCACCGGCATCAATAGCATCATAGTTCATCTGTACAATCTTGTCACCTTTTCTTCCGTAAGTAGCTTTTGCTGCTTTCTTCATAAGGTCAATTGCTTCTTCCTCTGGAATAATAGCTGCCAGTTTGAAGAATGCTGACTGAAGAACTGTATTGATACGTCCGCCAAGTCCGATTTCTTTACCAATCTTGATACCATCGATTGTGTAGAATTTAATATTGTGGTCTGCAATGTAAGCTTTTACCTGTCCCGGTAAATGTTTCTCAAGACCTTCCATATCCCATGAGCAGTTCAGAAGGAATGTTCCTCCGTCTACTAACTCCTGAACCATGTTATATTTATTTACATAAGATGGATTATGACATGCTACAAAGTTTGCTTTGTGAATCAGGTAAGTAGATTTGATTGGCTTCTTACCGAAACGCAGGTGTGACATTGTAACACCACCGGACTTCTTAGAATCATAATCAAAATAAGCCTGTGCATACATATCTGTGTTGTCACCAATGATCTTGATAGAGTTCTTGTTAGCTCCAACAGTACCATCTGCTCCAAGTCCCCAGAACTTACAGTTGATTGTTCCCTCTGGTGTTGTAACCAGCGGAGCTCCAACTTCCAGTGACAGATGTGTAACATCATCCTCAATACCAATTGTAAATCTCTTTCTGTCAACATTGTTAAATACAGCAACGATCTGAGCCGGTGTCGTATCTTTAGAACCTAATCCATAACGTCCACAATTAACCGGAATACTATCAAACTTAGATCCTTTCAGTGCAGATACGACATCCAGATATAATGGCTCTCCTTCTGCTCCTGGCTCTTTTGTTCTGTCAAGAACATTGATATATTTTACAGTGTCCGGAATAGCGTCGATAAGTGCCTGTGCACAGAATGGTCTGTAAAGACGAACCTTTACAACTCCGACTTTCTCTCCGGCTGCTCTTAAGTAATCGATTGTCTCCTCAATAGTATCGCAGACAGATCCCATAGCGATGATGACTTTCTCAGCATCCTCTGCTCCATAATAGTTAAACAGTTTATAATCTGTTCCAATCTTAGCATTAACTTTGTCCATGTACTCCTGAACGATTGCCGGCATAGCATCGTAGTATGGGTTACATGCTTCTCTTGCCTGGAAGAAGATATCTGGGTTCTGAGCGGAACCTCTCTGGCATGGGTGATTAGGATTCAGAGCATGTTTTCTGAATTCATCAATTGCGTTCATATCTACCAGATCTTTCAGATCTTCATAATCCCAAGTCTCAATCTTCTGAATCTCGTGAGATGTACGGAATCCATCAAAGAAGTTGATAAATGGAAGTTTTCCCTTTAATGCGGCACAATGTGCAACTGGTGTCAGATCCATAACTTCCTGTACACTGGACTCACACAGCATAGCTGCACCAGTCTGACGACAGGCGTAAACATCAGAGTGATCTCCAAAAATTGAAAGTGCATGACTTGCAAGTGCACGAGCTGATACATGGAATACTCCAGGAAGCTGCTCACCTGCAACTTTATATAAGTTAGGAATCATCAACAGCAATCCCTGAGATGCTGTAAATGTTGTTGTAAGTGCTCCTGCTGCCAGGGATCCATGAACGGCTCCTGCTGCACCAGCCTCTGACTGCATCTCTGTTACCTGAACAGTCTCTCCAAATATATTCTTTCTGCCTTCTGTAGCCCACTCATCTACATGCTCCGGCATAACAGATGATGGTGTAATTGGGTAAATAGCTGCTACTTCAGTATATGCATATGAAGCATGTGCTGCGGCCTGATTACCATCCATGGTTTTCATTTTTCTTGCCATTTTGTTGTTCCTCCTTAGACATTATTCAAGAAAACTAATTCTTTACATATACCTTATATTATAGTCCGGCACTTCTTAAAAGTCTAGATATTCTCCGTTTCTTTTTGTTCCTTTTTTGATACAAAATTAACGACGCTTCTCCTCCCAATGCAAAAGCACTAAAAAAGCTGCCTAACAAGCAGCTTTTTTCTTAATCTTTATTCGATTATATACAATCAAAACAAATGATACAACTACAATGGTTCCGGCAAGAACCTGTGATACCGGAATTTCTGTACCCGGAATCCAGAGTTGGTCTGTTCTTAATCCCTCGATCCATGCTCTTCCTGCACCATATCCAAACAGATACATCAAGAATACTTCTCCCTGGAACTTTTTATGTCTGCGATACAACAACAGTAATATCAACAAGGCGAGGCACCACATAGACTCATAAAGATATGTCGGGCTCACTTGAATATAAGATGCCCCATCCACTGTTTCCATGTGTTTTCTCATTAAATCCGTGATATCCGAAGATCTGACTGCATCTACCGGAAGTTTCATAGCAAATAATCCATCTGTATACTCACCAAATGCTTCCCTGTTAAAGAAATTTCCCCAGCGTCCGATTGCCTGTCCAAGTACAAGTCCAAGACCTGCTGTATCAAAAATCTGTGCTGCTGATAATTTCTTCACTTTTGCAAATACAATTACTGTAAGAACCGCTGCGATCACACCGCCGTAAATTGCAAGCCCTCCCTGTCTGAGGTTAAAAATACTAAGCAGGTCATCTTTGTACATATCCCATGAAAAAATCACGTAATATGCCCTGGCACCGATGATTGAAATGATTACTGCACAAATAGACAGATCATAATAATCTTCTTCTTTCTGTCCAGTTCTTTTTGCTTCATATACTGCCATAAAAATTCCGGCAAGAATCCCAGCACCTATGATCATTCCGTAATAAGCAATATCAAATCCAAATACCGTAATATGATTCCCTACTGAAGAAAGATGTATTCCCAGATGTGGAAAATCAATCGTTCTAGTCATTTTTCATACTTCCTTCCACACTGTGATTATACATTAAATCGGAATAACATAATATCGCCGTCTTTTACTACATATTCTTTTCCTTCCAGACGGATCAGACCTTTTTCTTTTGCAGCTGCATGACTTCCACATGCAATCAAGTCATCATAAGAAACAACCTCTGCTCGGATAAATCCACGTTCAAAATCAGAGTGGATCTTTCCTGCTGCCTGCGGTGCCTTTGTTCCCTCTGTAATTGTCCATGCACGGACCTCCGGTTCACCTGCAGTCAGATAACTGATCAGTCCGAGGAGCTTGTAGCTTGCTTTGATCAGTTTCTCAAGTCCTGACTCAGTAAGACCAAGATCTTCCAAGAACATTTTTTTCTCATCATCATCTAATTCAGAAATCTCAGCTTCAATTTCTGCACATACTACAAATACTTCACTTTCTTCTTTTGCTGCATACTCTCTGACTGCCTGAACTCCTGCATTAGAAGCTCCGTCATCTGCAAGATCATCTTCTGATACATTTGCAGCGTAGATGACCGGTTTATATGTCAGAAGATTATAACTCTTAAGCCACTCCTCTTCTTCTTCATCTTCTACTGCGTCAAATGTCTTGGCAAGTCTTCCATCTTCCAGATGTGCTTTGATCTTCTCAAGAAGAGCCAGCTCTTTTGCCGCTGCCTTGTCATTTCTTGCAACCTTAGTTGTCTTTGCAATTCTTCTCTCCAGGATCTCAAGGTCTGAGAAGATAAGCTCCAGATTAATTGTCTCAATATCTCTGGGTGGATCAATACTTCCATCTACATGTACAATATTACTGTTCTCAAAACAACGTACTACATGCACGATAGCATCTACTTCACGGATATTTGCAAGGAACTGATTTCCAAGCCCTTCTCCTTTTGATGCTCCCTTTACAAGTCCTGCAATATCTACGAACTCAATTGCAGCCGGGATGATCTTCTTCGTGTGATACATCTCGCCAAGGACATTCAGTCTCTCGTCCGGCACAGTTACAACTCCGACATTCGGGTCAATGGTACAGAACGGATAGTTTGCAGACTCCGCTCCTGCTTTTGTCAGTGAATTAAAAAGGGTACTCTTACCTACATTCGGTAATCCCACGATTCCTAATTTCATTTTACTATTTACCTGTCCGAAAACCCTTGATTTATCGGGGTTTTCGCCTTTCTTTAGATTTCTTGTACGCCCTTTTTACGCCCTTTTTTTGTAACTGGCGGCGTAGCCTGTTGAAATTGGCGTATTGCATTTACCAGTGACTCGTCCGTAACATGGACATATCTGTCCATAGTTGTTTTAATGCTTGCGTGTCCTAATAGCTGTTGCAGCACTTTAGGCTGTACGCCGCGCTCAATCGCGCGTGTAGCATAAGTATGTCGTAAGGCGTGCATACAAAAGCGTTTGATACCCGCTTCATCACACAATTTGTATAAGTGTGTGTCATAAGAACTGTTTTTTGCAGGTTCACCAGTACGCCAGTTGACAAACACTAAATCGTGCATAATCAGACATTTCTTTTCGCCTGTCCTGCTGTCGATATACTCTAAAATCTGCGACAGTGTTTCAGACTCTTTCCGGCTGTCCTTTTCATCATAACAGCTTTTAAGAATAGAATATGCTTTGTCAGTAAGCGGAATGGTACGATAACTTTTCTGTGTCTTAGGTGGTCCTGCTCGCCAATACCCTTGACTGTGCCGCTGCTTCAAGAAATTTCTCTTGTTCATCAACAGTCAAGTATTTAATATCGTCTACCGCCCGAACAGGTTTCGTATAGCGTACACCGTTCATAGGGTGTTTGGCGATAATATCATTCATAACTGCTGATTTTAACATGGTTCCCATTGTGATATAAGCCTGCCGAATGGTTGAGCCTGCATAGGTAGTTTCCATTCGGTTAAGAACAGCTTTACAGTGCATGGGCTTTACATCATCTATACACATAGCCCCGATTACTGGTTGAATATTCCATTTGTAGCGTTCTTGATAATTCCGTTTTGTGTTCGATGCAAGGTCACAAACAATATTTTCAATCCAGTATTCAAACCACTTATCTACTGTCATATCGGGAGAAGTGACAATAAGATTATGCCGTTCTTCATATCTTGCGTCAGCAAGCCAGTTTTTCGCTTTTGGCAATGTTTCAAAGTATTTCTCTTTGCGTTTGCTGTTTTTTGCGTAGTATCTTGCGGAGTATAAACCGTCCTTTCTTTGGTAAATGCTTTTGCCGCACTCTTTACCTTTTAGATTTTTGCCCATTTATCGGACTCCTTTCTTATCTCAAAAAAAGAGTCCAACGCGACTATATATTATAGCATAAGGACTCTGCTTTTTCAATCTCAACAGGAATTTTTTGTAGCGGTTGTTGGTAGAAGTTCTATATAATTAACTCTCGTCGGATATATTCTTCAAATTCACGTCGCTTTACTAACTTCCGTATTCCTACAAAAAGTACAAACGGGCAATTAGGTTGCTTTAACAGGGTGTCTATTTTATTTATACCGATATTGCTGTACTCCGCAGCTTCTTTTATTGTTAATGTCAGTTTAAGGTGGATAGGTACTCGCACCTTGTTTTCCATACATAACGGTAACTCATTTTCTTCGTTGCCATTGATTGACACTCCTTTATATTGCAAATTGCAAGGGGTGTTTCGTTCTTTATCATTCATAGGGTTTTCTCCTTTCAAATTTTTATAAAAATGAGCTTTAATCAGACGATTGTTAGCTGCAACCTCACGGGAGTTTCACCCCTGCGCGGTTCTCGCGCAGCCCTACCCATTGCCTGCGACGCTTTGAACGCTCAACGTCCGCTTGCAAAACCCGTTAAAAGCACATCGGATTTGCCATTGGGTACGATTATGTTCATTCATGGTATCACCTCCTTTCGCAACCGCGAAACATTGACAGCGTTTTGCGGCAAGATAAAGAGCCGAAATATAATAAGGAAGTAACACGGGAATAACTTTATCAATATGGAAACGAAAAAATTTTTATGTTATACTGATTTTATACTGATTGTACTCTACCTTGAAAGGGGCGTTAAAATTGAGCGATTTGACACATACTAATTCTATGATGAATGAAATCAGAGAATTGTTATTAAATGCACGTCAGCGCGTGGCGGTGCAAGTAAATACTGAATTGTTGTCTACCTACTGGAATGTAGGAAAGATTATTGTTGAGCATGAACAGGAAAATAAAGACCGGGCAGATTATGGAAAGCAGACCCTAAAGGAGCTTTCTAAGGAGCTGACAAAAGAATTTGGAAAAGGTTTTTCTGTTTCTAATCTCCAATTTATGCGACGCTTCTATCAGAGCTATCAAATTCAACAGACAGTGTCTGTTAAATTGTCATGGTCGCATTACTGTGAGCTATTGACAATTTCAGACCCGGACAAACGCAGTTTTTATGAAAAGGAAACTATTAACTCCGGGTGGTCGATACGCGAATTAAAGCGGCAGATTTCCACTTCTCTCTATGAACGCTTGTTACTGTCAGAGGGAAAAACGAATAAGGAAACCGTTCTTGCTCTCGCAGAAAAGGGAATTGAAATGTCTACCCCATTAGATATTATCAAAGACCCGTATGTATTTGAATTTCTGGGTGTGCCAGAAAACAAGCCTATGCTTGAAAGTGACCTTGAAAAAGCACTGGTCGCACAAATAGAAAAATTCCTGTTGGAATTAGGGCGCGGTTTTATGTTCGTAGGAACGCAACAGCGCATTACATTGAACAATACCCACTACTATGTGGATATGGTTTTCTACAATAAAATTCTCCGGGCGTATGTGCTGATTGAATTAAAGACAACCAAACTCACGCCGGAAGCTGCCGGACAGCTTAATATGTATCTGAACTACTACGCCGCAGAAGTGAATGACGAACATGATAATCCACCAATCGGTATTATCCTTTGTACAGATAAAGACAGTATAGCTGCTGAATATGCTCTCGGTGGTTTGTCTAACAATATCTTTGCTTCGCGCTATGTTTCTTATATTCCAAATAAAGAGCAGCTAATCGCACAGGTAGAAGCTGTTTTGAATGAATGGCACAATTCGGAAAAAGAATAATAAAAGAATGGAGATATAAATATGAGTGAATTTATTTATTCAATACCGTTTTCTAATGAAAAACTACTTGCAGGAATTATTTATCAGCTAAAGCATGATAATCACTATGATATAGCAAATCTTCTGAAAGGTTGCCACTGTTCTACATAATTCAAGTACAGGTTAAAATAACTGTCCCGGCAGTATCTTTTTCTCTTTATTTAAAAACTGCTTATCAAACTCTTCTGCTTCCTGCTCATCTACAAGATAGCCTTCCGGTGTTGCATACTCTCCAGTAATCCCATCAAGATAACCAGGTACAAGTTCTTTACACAAAAAGAACGATGTATCTTCCCCCTCCGGCAATCCATGATATCGGATACCATACTCGCTTGCCTGCCTGAATCCACTCTTTCCGTAAAAATCAATATTTCCTTCAAAGCATAGTGCTCCACAGCCATGCTCTGCAGCTTTCTCCAATGAATAATCAAGCAGGATTTTACCATATCCTTTCCGCTTATATTCATTCTTGATACAGATTGGTCCCATCGTCATAATTGGAATATATCTTCCATCATCCGATTTAATACTCGTTCTCATAAACATATTCTGACCAATCAGCTTACCTTCTTCATCATTTTCTTTAAGAAACATCACAAAATCCAGTTCCGGAACAAATGCCGGATCATTTCTGAGCTGATGCAATACATAATGCTCAAGGCATCCCGGACGATACACATTCCAAAAACTTTCTCTTACCAGATTTTCTACTTTCTGATACTCTTCCTTTTTCTCTAAACGAATCATAATATTATTTTTTTCCATTTCTTTTATGTCCTCTCTTAAAAACTATAATAAAAACTGATAATCCTGATTTTTCAGTATCAGAATTAACGGCTCTGCGTCTTAAGCGTCTGGCTCTTATTTTACTGTTTCATTTCTTCTACTATTTTGTCCAGCATATGATCAAACTGGCATTTTACTTTCGCCTTATCTGCTGCTCCATCATACATGCTATAATAAAAAAACATATTTGCATAAAATTGAACTGCAGTTTCTTCTGGATTTTTTATTTCCATATTTTTGAACAGATCCTTCACGTATTCTGCCGGTCCGGATACCAGATATTGCTGATACAAATTCTGCATCTCTTCACTGCGAAATTGTTCTATTGTGAGCATCTTCCGAAACGATGATGCAAAATCATCCTCTGTCCAGTATTCAAACATAGACTTGCTGTATTCCACAAAATCATCCAGTGATACATTCTCATACTTTTCAGGCATTTTTTCTTTTTCCTCTTCCGGCATATCATATTCTGTTGCCTGTTCACCATCCTGCTGCTCCATACGCCCCACAATACAATCAAAAATATCTCTTTTGCTTTTGTAATGTCGGTACAATGCCCCTTTTGTTATATCAAGCTCTCCTGCTATCTGGCTGACGGAGACAGCCTCGTAACCATCTCTGGCGAACAAATGCAGTGCCACAATTAATATTTCCTCTTTCCTATTACCCATGCACATTTCCTCCAAAACAAATAAACGACCGTTTACATCTTAATGATAGTAAACGGTCGTTTATTTGTCAAGACTTTTCTTTTTGCTTATATTATCTCTTTTTATAAATCAGAAGCTCCGGATTTTCACCATCCTTCTCATATGTACATATCAGAATAAAATCCATACTTGCCAGGATACCGAAACACCTGTCTCCTCCGAATTCAGACTCCAATTGATTACCCAAGTAGGTTTTCTCATCATCAAGGAATTTCACTTTTTGTCCATTAGGCAGAGTATATTCCAGATTCACATATTTCCCCACAAGTGCATTTAGTTTGTCTACCCTTGGAAGTCCGTCTATATGCAGATCATTAATTTCATTTATCAATTGCTTTTTAAACTCTTCAAACTGCCCATTGTCACTAAGCTCATCATATCTTTTCCAGTAATCTAACTTTGGAAGCATTTCTTTCAGATAAGTGCGTGCCTGTTCTTCGGTAAAGCTTTCATTTACCATATTCTTTACACATACATCAATCAATTCATCCATATCGTTATATGTGTACGTTCCATCTGCATAGCACCATTTACAATACTCCTCATTTAATGTGCCATCCTTATCACGTCCCAATATGGAATCATCATCAATTGGCATCCCGCAACACTGGCAAATCAGCTTTCTGGGTTCTCCCAAAAGCGTATTGATTGAAACATCAAATTCTTTCGATAAGAGCTTGAGGGTATCAGTATTTGGAACTGTATCTCCATTTTCCCAACGTGATACTGCCTGCCTTGTGACCATGATTTTATCTGCCAGTTCGTCTTGTGACATTCCTCTTTCAGTACGAAGTTTCAAAATAATATTTTTTGTTTCCATCGTCGTCACCTCCATAACCATATCATACAGATAAATTCATGTTCTGAAAA